>Ga0056128_1002766_pt1 | contig 21034 bp, 10 predicted proteins | sample WorMetLIZISLAND2_FD_71113 | JGI IMG/M metagenome (GOLD analysis project Ga0056128, IMG submission 71113) | Marine gutless worms symbiont microbial communities from Max Planck institute for Marine Microbiology, Germany - Olavius geniculatus... ... | reverse complement strand
TAACAACATTATTATCAGAGTCAGCGCCAAGCCTGAGCAGAAATTTCTTGCAACACCAAAAGCAACTCCGCCTTTAAATTCTCGTCGCCGTTGAATATTTTTCAAACGCAGTGAGTCTTAGTAGGCGACAATGCGGGACAATTAACAACAATTAGGGATGTAGGCTACGCGCCCACGAAACGATTAAACTCGACTCGATACAGACTGAACCAGAGGAGCAGAAGTAGTTAACGCACATATTTTTACGTAGGCTACATAAAGAAATCAAAATTCGATAGATTGCAGACACTGTCCTTGCTGTGGCAAACACTGCGCTTTGAGTGGCACTTTGACGTCGCCGTCCGTTATCTAGCGCTCGATCGATTCTCATGTAACAGTATAGGGAGGGGGGAACGTCCGGGTAGGCTATGCAAAAACCGGGAGGGGAAAACGTCTGGGGGGAACATGTCCAGGGGGGAATGTCCTGCACCCGGCTACACGCTTGTGTGAGAACTGATGGACGAGAGTTCACACATTTGCTCTGATAACATGAACCTTACCTGATGGTTATCTGATGTGACAATTTGATTTTTTTATAATGGATACTTCATGTTCTATGTTATAGGCCTACTGACATATGCCGTACATATCGTTGCTAAATTTTACAAGGTACCGTACAGTACTAACATATAAAACCAGATGTGGTAGGCGTATCAATTCGTGTTTGTTGCAAATTTCCTTGGGTATGTTCCTGCCAAAAATTAGCAAAATCGGACGAAATCTGACAAAGATATCGCAAAAATAAAAAGCTTGAACTTTTTTGGACACAGTGTATAAAAGATAGTTTAAGTTTTCTATTTTGCTGACTATTTGGTTATTGGCGCGAAATCTGTCTTTGCAAATTTGTAGCTTTGTAAATATGCAGCGTTACTGTATAGGATGGTCAGAAAAAAGATATTTAATCTTTTTTATTGCAGTACTGGTTAATTGTGTGGCAACTGCAGGTGGCATAGGTCCTATGCATGTTCTCAAAAGTTGTACAAAGCAGTTAAGCATGGATTCATCTGCGCGCTTTATCTTTTGATGAGATGATTTTGGTGTAAATAAATGACATGAGGATAGGCTGAACTCACAGAAACTAAACGCTTTTATATAACAAAAAGCCCAGCTGTCGCTAGGATAGCCGACCGTACTGGTTGTCAGGGTAATTGGACACTTTGGGTGGTTTCTATTCATACTTGGAGACGGACACCTTGAGAGGTAGGGGTGTTGGGGGAGGGCTCTGAGGGTCTCAGTGGGCGGAGATTAGGTGGCTAATCACGTCAGCAGTTAGCTAGCTCCGGTCTAGTGAGGCGCCTATTGAATCGATATCAGTCGAATATTAGACCTATGTGCAAGCCTTTTCTGTGGTGCAATAAAAGTCATGAAAAAAGACTCGAATACAAGCTCAACTGCAGCTACATACGCAAAAATCGCGCGTATATCTATATGCAAGCTACAAGGCACAAGAAATGTTTGCAAAAGTCGAAAGTATTGATTTAAAAATTTAGACTGTAGACAATAAAAGCATGGCTTAATCGCCCACACTAACGTTTTTTTCAAGTCCACTACACACCAAGTACAAGATAACTCATATGATCCAAGTACTGGGCAGGCAGAGGGTGAAAGCTTTCACTGTACGGTTTCGCTTAATTCTACTCAGTACCTTCACTACTTAAGACCCGCCTTCACGCGTCGGCGAGCTCAGCCGTCAAGGGTCAGCGGCGCAACTTCAAAGGAACCACCCAAGGTGTCCGTCTCCAGGGTGACGTAATACCACCCAAGATGTCAGTGACTTTCAAGGTCATCCAAGGTCAATAATTCCGATCTAATCTGACAGGGCGTATGCCACTTCTTATTAGTGATTATTGATTAATAGTAACCTAGACTATATCTCTGACCGTTTATGAGATATGACCAGTCTTCCGTTGAAAAGCGCAGCGCACATTTTTCTTCCCCTCTTTATTCAACTCCCAATTTGAAAATGTTCCTCTTGGAATAGATCGCTGAAATTTTGCATGCTTGAGTTTCACACGCATGGCTAATTATTCGTGCAAAACATTTATCTACGACCTATACCCGTTAGCCAGGGTATACGTCCCTTACGAACGGACGGACAGACAAACAGACTGACGGACGGACGACAACCATGCCAATAGCTTGACCGTTACTTAAGTACGGTCGGCTAAAATGTTTCAACATAGAATAGACAGGTTTATAGACTGTACTGCACAAATTTTAAAAACGAAATTAGCCTTAGTTTGATTATCTCCGTGTCGTCAGTAGGCCTAGTCATAATATCTTAGATGACAAAACCAGTGCTTCTTTTCCGGTGTACATAATATGTGCTTTGTGCAATTTGAAGATTGATAAACATTCATATTGATCATGGGCATTGATCGAGGGCGAAGATTGGTTTTGGGGTTTGGGAGCTAACGCATGACTAGCGCGGAGTTCGAGCTTAATGGTTGTCTGAGGGGTCAAGCCTGAACTCAGAACGCCTATCGCCGATTCCCCCTGCGGCCCTCCGCTGTCCCAAAACGAGGTCTGCTCTGGGTCAAAATTTTCATTTCCGACTGCGGCTAAACGATTATAATGGTGGCGCCCCTAATGAAACCTGTCGAACGCAGTAGACACAATTTACTCGATTTTTGTTAGTCCTTAGTTCCCGTGGTAACTTTGCCTATGATACTGATTGTCGTTGTCTTTTTTTCAGAATGAGTAGGTCTACATGTACATGTGGTTAGCCTACAATAAATTTTAGTTTTGGTTATCTACGACCTATACCGTTAGCTAGTACACGATGTTGAATAGCGTTTTTTTGTCAGTTGTTAAATAATAGGTCTATTTCAAAATGTTGTCAGTATAGTTTGTGAGTAACTTAGTAATTTGTGAGACAATACAGATGAATTCAGACATGTGTATAGCCTAACTTGTGTTTCAATAGAAGAAATGTGAATAGAAAAAACTAGGCCTATAGTTCGAGTATAATAATTATACTCAGTAGAGTGCATACACGCGCCAAGATGGGGACGAAAAATCCGCACATTCACCAAAATCGCACGGGTTGTTTTCTACAATACTATCGATATTTTCATAAGTTTCAGTAAGTCAGCGTTTAACTTTCTCAGATAGCTATGCCCTTAGAGTGCAAAATGTTGGTTTACGCGTTATCTGCTATAGTGTAAAGAATCCAAATAATTGTGGATCTATGAACGAAAGAATGTGCATCAGATCCGTCCATAGCCTATACATGTAACTTCTCGAGATTTTGCACACGGAGTCTTGGGCCTACACTCAGCCACTCAGCACGCCAATTGATTGAGTGCATGACAGATGCAGCAGCAAACAGCAAATTAATGTGAACACTGAACACTTGCTGGTCACTCAACAACACACCTGTGTATAATAGGCCAAGTAAATATGATCGTGCGACGACTCAAACCTATGCTACTGTAGTTATACAGAACTGTCCTTGACCAAGTTCCTTCTTGACTCAGTTTAGTTTTGCTAGGAAATGAATGACATCGACAACTTTTGTATTCAATATAGGCTATAGTAACAGTTAACGGCATGCTGAAACGTGCCATTCTTATAAACCGCATTACGGGCTTTGCCCGTCCGTAGATCGAAAACAAAAGCCGTGTAAAAATATTTTGTGTAAAGGTTCCACAGAGCAGTAGTCTTAAAGTCGATATGCCAATTTTCAGTTTAAAGGCCAAGGTCAGGGCTAGGTAGGCTACGTTGCGTATAGGCCTATTTTTCTGCTAGGCCCTATTAGTTTCATTACGAGCATAAACGCTAGAGCCACCTTTAATGTCACATCAGTCGCCAAAAAGAGCTTCAGAAGTTCAGAACACTGGGAAAAACATTTAGCTTTACTCCCTAATTGCACAGTAAAATAATAAACACGGTTACGCTCCTAGGCGTGCGGACACCGTCAAACAAAATCAGCGAAGTATCCGAAATTTTAAGGGTTCAAAAGGAATTATACGTCGTATCAGTCTGTTGCTCCATACGTAGATTTTACAAGAAGCCCAAATGTCGATAGGGAAGACGCGCTACAGTCAATAGCAGTTCCTGTTGCAGTACTGACCTTCAAGGTCATTCAAGGTCGATGATTTTCATTTCATATGAAAGGGCGTATGCGATTTCCTATTGATTGAGTGAACCTTGGCCCCATCTTTCACCGTTTTTGAGATACGACGTTCTATTTAGCCACAAGTGCGTACTGGTATACCAGGTCATCCAAGGTCAATGATTTTCATGTCACCTGAAACTGAAAGGCAATGTGCAACTTTCTGTTAGTGATCAATAGCAACCAAAGCCCTATCTCTCACCGTTTAGCCACAATGCAGTCGTTACACACAGACAGATGGACGACAGACTGTCTGTCGAACGCATCGTACCAAGGACGCCGTACAGCATGGCTGTAGAGCGTCATAAAATGCCTACAGTGACTTAAAGATTTCTACAAGAAAGTTAACAATAAATTCACAACAGATCGAAGTAGTGGATGTGGGGCCTTACCATGTGTGGTGGTGCGGTCCGGTGGGCGGTCTGTGAATCTGGGTGAGACGGCGCCCACCTCACCTGTGATAGACAGTCGACCGACTGGACTTTGTCTACAACTACAGTGCTGACCAGTTGACCGCTGTCGCCAGACAACGTCCGTCGCCGTCCACCGTATAATACACGCCTGCCTGTCAGCCTGTCTGCTAGTATAAGCGCAAGTCGTTTTTATTGTCGCTCCTCGGTATTAAATTGCGACTACTTGACGCGTGAGTTCGATTAATTGAGACTGCGAAGGCTGTTCGGCGTATATTTCAGTCTGCAGTGTTCACTCACGGTTAAACAAAGCTTGTACCGTTTTGTTGCATAATTACTTAACGTCAGTCAACAGAGACGATGCTGATGCCGCCATGCTCCAGTCGTCACTGGGTGCTGATCGGCGTCTGGTTGCTGACGCTGGCAACATGCCTCGGAGGACTCAGAGTAGTCAACGAAGACATCGGCGTCGACGTCGACGACGAATTTCAAGATCTGTTCGTGGACCGACGCTCGCCTAACGCATTCCAGTCGTCCTCTCTAGAAGGTAAGACTAAGACCGTTACCTAACCAACAGCATCTACCTTTCCGGCCGTTTGCCATTCTGCGAGCATCCATGTAAGTCTTACCTAGAATTCTGCAGATTCATCTGCGTTAGAACCCCAAACTTTCCGGTTTCTAACACGTTTTAGATGTAAATGTTGCCGAACTGCTATATAATCTGCTACAGGGTTTTTACAGCGATGTCAGGACGGAAGTGATGGATGGAAAGTAATTTATCAGAATATAATAACTGATCAAAATTTGTATGAGAACAATATCGCGGTATTCGAAAAGTAGTGCAATAATTGAAAGACGTTATTTTTGTCGTGAATTACATTAAACAAGACTGTTTAATTGGCCATAAAAACGCACTGCATGCTTACACGAAGTACGGTATCAAAACAATGCATTCAGTTTTGCAGTTTAATAAAAGTTAATAAAGAGATAGTGTCAAAGAAATGTCATTAATGACTTAACGCTAACCTCACGCCAGAATTGAACGCTGCATAACGTGAAAGATGGACAAACGGGCATACAGGCGAGACAGACAGACCACACTTCGGTAACGTCTGTCGCAATAACCGTCTAAAGCTGCGTTAAAAGCGACAAAAAATGAACTAAACTAAACTGACCAGTGGACTTCAGGCCAGTCCAGTTTATTTCATTTTATTACGCGGGATAGCAAAATGCTTCGCGCGTCTTAGTTATGGCCTGGGCGTCTATCCGTCTGTCCGTCTGTCTGTCACACTCTGCAACCGTATCAAAATGGTGCAATCTAGGATGGCGAAATCTTCACCGTGGGCTGGCCCAAGGACTCTAGTTTTTCGTGACAAAATTTCGTGCCACTTGGTGCGGGGGTTCCTTTCGATTGATGGCATCAAAAAGGGGTACCCCCTGAAAAGCCGTTATTTTACCGCTATTTGCTCGTTTAGTGTGAAAACGTTTGCAAATAAGTACAGACATGCTGTTTATCGTAACAAGCACTTATGGCAGGGTTTTTAGATTTATTAACATCGATGACCTTAAACGACCGTGAACCCCCCCCCCAAAAAAGGGAGGGTTTTGGTGAATTTTTCGCAATTTTTGACTGCAGCGCACATTTCAAAAGTGAATTGCGACGAAATGCCTGAAGATAGACCAAGACAACCTTAACATGGAAGTTTCAGCATTAAACGCAGCTTTTAGCAGTCCAAGTGCCGACCTCCTAGGTTCAAAAAGGCCTGCGCACGAGAGCGTCAAACAAGGGTACCCTTCTAAAAAGTGGTTATTTTGCTGATATTGGCTCGTCTAGCATGAAAGCAGTTGCAGATGGGCACAGACATCCTGCTTGTCATAACACGCACTAGTGACGAGCTTCTTACGGGTGTCAGCATCGATGACCTTGAATGACCTTGAACCTTCAAAATAGAGGTTTATAGTGAATTTTTCGTGATTCCGGGTTGCGACGCACATTTTAAGAGTGAATTGCACTGTAATGGCTGGAGATGGGCCTGGACAACCTGCGTATGACATTTTTAGCATAGAACGTACATTTTTAACAATCTTAAGTTTTGATCTCTCAAATTCAAAAAGTCTTCCGTACAGAGGTCTCGAATTTAAGTACTCTTTCAAGATGCATTATTATTTTATTGCTTACATTGATTGCCAAGGTGGCAGGATTGCTGCTATCGCGCGTCACGTGAGCTATGCTCAAATTACTTGTTTCATTTTTAGCCGACCGCACTCAAGTAACGGTCGAGCTATTGGTACGGTTTGTCTTCCGTCTGTCCGTCTGTCGTCCGTAACGGATGTATTGTGGCTAAATGGTAGATCATAGCAGGAAATTTTTACACGAATAATTAGCTCTGTATCACAAATCTAGACATGCAAAATTTTAGCGATCTAGTGCAAGGAAACATTTTCAAATTCAGGGTTATATTGACGAAAATAGGAAAAATTGCGTTTTCAACGGAAAATTGGCCATATTACGGAAACGGTGAGAGATACGGCCAAGGTTACTATTAATCAGTAATAGAAAGTGCATACGCCCTTTCAGATAAAATGCAAATCATCGACCTTAGATGACTTTGAAGGTTACTGACAACCAGTAAGGTCGGCTATCCTAGCGACAGCTGGGCTTTTTGTATTAATTTCTGTCGCTTTGAACACGCCTTTAAACGTAGCTCAACCAGTGATAGTTAACTTTGTCAGTGATGCTCGGTGTCCGTCGTGTCGTGTGGTGCAGGAGGGTGCCGTTGGACAATGTGTTCGCCGAGCTCCGTGTGCCGAGTGCGTCGTGATGGTCACGCCCGCTGTGTCTGTCGGCCTTGTGACGTCGCCCAGTTACAGTCGGGTCCGGTCTGTGGCTTCAACAGCAGGACTTACGCGAACGCCTGTAAGCTGCACCGTGCTAACTGCCGCGAATCACAACACACCGACGTCGACTACGCTGGCACCTGCCAGAGTACGTAATACTACGTTTTCACGATGAAGCTGGCTCAACAAGTGCTCGTCGAGCACTTATCAAGCACGCATGATGTTATCTCGATGTGTGTTTGATGAGTGTTCGACGAACGCTTGTTGAGCCAGCTTTATCTTGTAAGCTGGGTATAACAGTGACACATTGCCCATCGTCATCGCTATCATTGAAACTTTTTGATAACTCGACCTCATGCACGTGGCCACACACAGACACGTATTAGATTCGCCTCTGATACGGTGTTTTTTTATGGCATGTCGTGCCTATTGATTGATAGACAAACTGTTCAAAGCCTCTTACTCAAAATAAACATCTCCAACAAAAATATGGACAAGGAAGATGTAGACGCTTAGTGTCGCCATGCATATGCGGCCGTCCGTTCAGTTTCCGAACGTCTCAGTCCTTAACACATTAATTAGGCTTAATTTGCCGTCGGTATTGCTTATCCGGCTGGCGCTTCGTTTGCCAAAATGTTCTATACATAGATTGTCTTTATAAATAGACTATTTAGCGAATGTATGCATTGGTCTCTTTTTTGCTTTCTTTATTCGTTGACGTTCATTATGCATGCTTCTCCCAATATCTTGGGTAGGCCTTACTCGTCACTATGAGGGGCGAACGTTACATTTTTTTATATCGTGTCGTGGCTGTTCAGAATATCATGACCATTATATCTCTGACTATTTAATGTTTTATTTTTTAAAACTGCCAAACGATTTAACCTTGAAGCAGCTTTGCTACTTGGATAATTACGGTTAATTGACTGACTGATTGACGCAGCGTCGTGTGCGGGCGTGACGTGCGCTGCTGGTAAGTCGTGCATCGTTGATCAGCTCGGTATGCCTCACTGTCTGCGCTGTGATGTGGTGAACTACTGTCCGTGGGACAGTGCAGACCAGTCCCCGGTCTGCGGCGCTGACGGTATCACCTACGCCGGTCGATGTCGACTGCTGGAGGCCGCCTGTCACGTCGGACGATCCGTCAGACTCGCCTACCGCGGACACTGTCAACGTACGCTGTGCACAGTACACTTTCACTGCGGTTTTTTTCTGCTGAATTGTTCGGAACTGTAAGACTGATGATTGTCTTGTGACAGTCAACGTAGGCCTAGTTAACCAACAACAATTTTCCTACAGGGTATATTTTGCTGCTGCTGTTACGCGTAAGCTAATTTTTTTCTCCAAAACTTGTCTTTCGAAAACGAACGGGTCGGAAAATAATGCCCAGAAAATAATCCAACGTAAAACGACCTTTTAAAGTCACTCAAAGCCATTTGTATTTCGTCGTAAATCTTTTTTAGTCCGCCAGGAAACGATAGTTTTCGAAGCGGACTTACATGTTTTTCTGGCATCTATTTTTTTCTCACCACGAGATCTCGAAGCTCCGTCGGCCGACCGGCGCAAAATTTTGCGTGATAATGGAAAGTGTGTTCGATTAAATAATAAGTGTCAAAGTTTTAAGAGCCATTCCCAAAAAAAGTTTTAAAGTCCAAAACATACAAAATTTGGCCCGATTTTGGACGACTTTAAAGATCGACGACAAATATCTCAAGAACGGATAAAGATATTTAAAATCGGATAAGTACCTCCCGCGTAAGGTGAATAAAGTCCTGTCACACCGGTAAACTTTGGTCTAGTAACCAAGGAGATCTGGATGTCAAAATCGTACCCACCCAAATCGACTTATTCGGAAGACCGTATTCCAGCCCCTAGGGGGTTCTGCGCCCCAAAATTTTTACGCGCGCTAGAGAATGACCAAGTTTTGCTAGTGCACACCCGACCGGGGACGAAGGTCACTTTTACAATTTTTATAGGGGGTCAAGAATTGGCTTAAAAGTCACCGAATGCGCGCCTATAACTTCGGGGCACTGAGCGTAACCTTATAAAACTTTGCCACTCGACATGTCGCTATGTGGGGGTGATAAACCGGGTATAGCTTTTTTTTGGGGGGGGGCACCGCCCCCTCAAAATTTGGGAGGACAAAGAGCGTGCAATAGTAGGTGTGATTTAGGACAACTTTTTGAGTTTCACTGCAAATATCTCTGGAGTGGATAGAGATATCGACAAGCGGAAAACGGCGTTATTAACGGCAGATCAACCAGCGTTGAACCAAAAAATGGCGAACTTTGGTCCACTATCAAAAAAGTTATAGACGCACATGTTGACCCACTTTAAGTCGACATTGTGCGTTCTGCGTATGCTAATGCATTTGAGTTTGGGCCACGTGACTTTACTACCGGGCGAATTTCATCTCCCTGAATTTTCCCCCAATCAGACATACAGCATTGGACGAACTCACGTTGGGCTTTGTCCAAAATTTTTAGTTTAAGTTTTTGAATAAACGTGGTACTGCAAAAAGTTAGTGAAAATTGTATTATCTAGTCAGCGTCGTTTTGAGAGTACCAATTTGTGACGGACGGATAAATTGACAGATCTATCGATGATAGCCATTAACACTACAGTACTTCCATAGCGTGTTACATACAGTAGTGTGTTGAGTATCATAGCTTAATTTCTATTTAACACAACGCATGCAGCGCAACGCAGGGGACGCAACAAACGCAACGTGCTCAAAGAAGGCAACGCAACGTTTCCATCCTAATTTTTGCGTTGCGTGGCTGTCGCTTGAGCCGCGTCCTTTGCGTACTTCCTTGCGTCAATTGAGTGAAAAAAAGTAGTCTACACAAAGGCTTTGCGCTGCGTGCGTTGTGTTGAGATGGAAATATTCTGTGGGCTATGTGGGTGTGCGCAGCGGGTTTGACGTGCGAGAAGCTGCGATGCGGCGCAGGTCTGCAGTGCGTGATGAACGAGGCGACGTCGACGCCAATGTGTGTCGACTGCAATCGTCCCTGCCGCTCGGAGAGGCTCCCCGGTGTCGGCACGGCGTACCAGCTGTGTGCCACCGACCACAGAACGTACAACAGCTGGTGCAGCCTCGTCCGAGAAACATGCGCACGACGTGTGCTTGTCGATACGCTACACTTCGGACCCTGCCAAGGTCTGTTATAGGGTGTCTACACGATCGAGCAAACGTCGAGCAAATGTACTCAAAATACACGTGCTAATTGCTCGACGTCTGCTCGATGTTTTGCTCGATCGTGTGAAGTTGTAAACGCCCTATTAGTGACTGCAATGTCGATCCACGTGTGTAGTGAAGCAAGTCCGCGAGGGGAACACCATCTTTATTTTTAAAGGAGGGAAACACTTTCTCCATTACTTCTCACTAAAACTGATGCAAAAAAAGCCAAATGTAATAATGGTGTAATTGTGTTTAAACGTTGTTACCGTCTGCCTGTAAATTAGTTCTCTAACGGTAGAACGTGTTTGTTTTTCTTCGTGCTCTATTTTTCTACTTTTCCTGTAGCTAAAAAAAACCATTTTTAGAATTAAAACCATTTCAAATACCGGGGTATAGGCCTAATAATTTCATTGTAAGCTTATTTTTGCACATACTGCATAGCATGCATGCACGTTTTTAACGAAGCGCGAAACATACGAAGATTTAAGCAAGATTTTGCCTCATGCCATGCGCTGACTTAACAGGCATCTCTGCAGTTTTTTATGAGCACATCGCCTGTGATGATCAGTGCCTGAAACATGGTAATAAAAATAAAGTCATTAACTACTCTAGCTAGTTGCTTTTGTTCGTATCAGTTATTTCCATAAAAATGCAAGAAAACGCGCAATTATTCTAACGTCGAATATGCTGTAGGCCTACAAATATTCGTATTAACGCTACCCATCCAACTGCATACTACTAGTAGCCTAACTAAACTGAACTGATGTGGATATCGCGAATCGTTGCTTTTTACACTAATTCTTGTTTTATTGTTGTAGGCAATAAACTTCTTTTCAATTTTAGGCCTATAGTTTGCATTGTGAGCATTATTGCGTATGTCAAATTTTGCTTGCGTATGTCAAATTTTGCTATTAAACGAATATGTGATGTGATGATCAATAAAACTGTTTTAACTACACGCGGTCGTCCAATAGGCCGCATTACGCGTCTCGTAGGTCCGACTGTCTGTCCATCTGTCCCGAACGTTCGACATGTTCATATTATGTATGGTTATTACACATTTTGTAGTATTTCAGCGGACAAAAAACTTATTAGGCATAGACTTAAACTGCTGCAGCTAGCCTAGTATCAACTTGTACGTTTTAGCCATATAAGGAAATTCAAAATGTGGTAGGCCCTATTGTTGGGCCACGCACTCGTTATTATAGCTGACACTCGCAAGATCGCCGCTTGGGTTCCATGAGTTCAAATTAGGTTCTATCTGTGACTATACTGACCTAACAAGAAGTTCTTTATTTTTGTTTTAGGTGAAAATGGAGGACTTTGACGAATGGATTCTGTGTGCTTTTTTCGAGATGCGAAGTTTATTCTGGATTCAGTACGACTGAAACTATACACAGTTGTGTGAAATGTGATAGATAGTAAACTGACAGCTAAATATCAAATTGTTATTTAAATGTTCAACTTATTTATATGCATCGTTTGTCTTTGCATCTTCTGTCATTCTTCATTGTTTTGACGCTGTTGGTTGCTACACAGGATAGGCGTCGATTACACAATATCTTTTTGTAACTCTCAAAAGTTATTGTGGGGGAATAAAAATGGAAAATATAGTGCAACTAGTCCAAGGGCGTCAAACATTGGAGTCGGGAAGAAGGAACTCCAATGTTTGGACGCCCTGTTGAGTACCCAATCTTTTCGCTAAAAATCATATCAAGGCGACAGAAAAAAAAACAAAAAATTTTGCTTGCTATACGTTCTCCTTTCGCCAGAAGTGTTTTTGAGGCTAAAATGCACAAAATTTGTTTTCGACCGGGGCTTTACTTTATCCAAATCTTACTGTAGAGCCTTCGATGTTTCTTAAACCTTCTAGTAGGCAAGGGGAGATATTTTTCTCATCCCCCCACTCGATACTTGCGACGTCCGGTTCTTAAGAGTGCCTACGGCTTTCAGAATCACATTGTATCAGTAAGCCATTTTCAGTTGATAATTTACTGGTTTGTTAGTTGTTTGTTTAAGTCTGTTAAAGAGTTGGTTACAGCTAACAAACTTTGTTACGATATGTTTTGTAATCCTTGAAAAAATAACCAAAGTAATAAAAAGTTGTTTAATTGGTTTTTTTATATGCACTGTCGAAATTTCAACGCACACCCAATAATTGTTAAAGCCTAGAAAAATTGCGATCTTCTTAATGCTTGCTTTGTATGCTTTTGGTTTGAAACTTGCTTTGTATGCTTTTGGTTTGAAACTACTTTATGTTTAGAAACACGCCACTACAGCTATACATTCAACGAAATGTCAGCACAGTGGTGTCAGCTCTAAATTATACTGCAACATGTGTAAGAATATTCAGACCAACATTAATTTCGTACAGTCGTTTTTAGCTATTTAAATACCGGTCGTCCAGTACTCCCACATTTTATGTCGTTTAAGTTAAATTGCTTTGTATTTTTCGTGTCGTAGTTAAGGCTGTATGACGTTCGTTTTATGAATTTTTCAGTCACGTTTTGGCAGTTCTTCTATGTGTTTGTTTACAACAAGTCGTCGCATCTCGTCTTTTCATCACAACTTGCCAATATTTACAAGCCGTATGCAATTGGTGTTATTGGATAGGCTTAGTTGTATGCAATTTAATATTATGCGCAAATCTTTTTTACACGTAGATTTTGCACCTTTGCGTCTATTAGTGTTGTATGACCATTCACGTGTAACTTAATGACTTAACGTTGCACTGCATATTTGAGTGCACATCTGTAGTATGCACAGTTTTGGTCACATTGGAAATCGTTGACTGCACGTCGTCTTGTGGGTGAATTGTGTGTGCTATATAGTGTTTCGGATAATACACTTGAGATTGAAAATAATTGGTTACTTTAGTCACTTTAGTAGACATGAGAGTTATATGAATCAGCAATTAAGGCCTAGTAGCATATCTTTAACTGATTTCGGTACACAAAATTTTGTAGTCTTGCGAAGACTCGCGGAACATGTCTCTTATTCTGGAGGTATTTTCGTTTAAAATGGTAACTGTATCAGACCGATTAGCCTGCTGATCAGTCAGTTTCTATAAATTAAAGTAAGTGGGTGTGCGTATTAACGTAAACCCATAAACCCCGCCCTACATCATTTTGGGTGTATGTATAACTAAATAAGTAGCCTTCTGTACTCGAGACCTTTCAGTATAGCACGACCTTTGCGTCATGCCGGCAGTTTCTGAATAAATTGCACACAAAGCTAGCGTTTATCTTATCTAAAATGCACAGAATCCTAGACAGTGATTCTAGATCCACAGAAAAGTCCGCATTTTTTGACAATTATGGTTAATTTTTTTTAATATTGCCAATAACGTCTTTGCTGGATGAGTCTGATAAACCGGTAGGCTAGACTGCTAAACGTCATTCGCTTGCTAACAGTTCTATTAGTAAGGCCTACCGTGTTTGCAGCATGCACGATGGCTTACTTTTCGACTCACGAGTATAGGCTTAGCCTATAAATAGTATCACTACCTGCTGACCTGCAAGGCTACCTGCCTATATTCACTTCACCTTGCACTGCGATACTATGGCGCAGGTAGTTATAGCAGGTAATTGGTAATCTAGTAATTTACAATAGGCCTAAAGCGATAAAAGGAGTTAGGTAGAGATTATAAGAATGAATTGGCCTATCAACACGCTTATTATAAGTCGTTGTCGCTATATTGGAAGTATATAAATACTGTTCACGCAGAGTGATTTGTTTCTGTTTACATTTTCTTATTCGTAAACGTGTGCTTGATGCTGCCATGGCGAAAAAAATTATCAGTCCGGGCCGGACTGACCTCAGATTCTATTATCAGTCCGGGTAGCTATAGGCTATCTGCCGGGCGGCCAGTGCAACGCTACGAAACAGCAATTTTCCGACTTAGCTGTGCCATCTAATTTTTATGCTACTGCAGAATTGTTTGACGCAAGTTTAATATTGAGCTACAAGCAACAACTGGAAGTCAAGATGACAATTAAGAAAACGAGAAATTTGGGGCAAAGCCCAACGCCAGTCCGCCCGGCGCCGTAAGTCCGATTGGGTGGAAAATTTGAGGGTTGTGAAATTCCCCCGGTGGCAAAGTCACGTGACCCGAACTCAAATGCATTAGTATACACAGAACGCGCAATGTCGATATAGGGTGGGTCAACATGCACACCTATAACTTTTTTGTTAGTAAACCAAAGTTCACACATTTTTTGTGTTCAACGCCAGGTGAATAGCCCTTGATAACGCCGTTGACCGCTTGTCGATGTCTTTATGCGTTCTAGTGATATTCGCGGTCAAACTCGAAAGTTGTCCTAAATCGCACCGAATTTTGGACGTTTTTGCCCTCCAAAATTTTAAGGGGGCGGCGTCCCCCAAAAGTTGTACCCGCGTAACAACTCCAACTTAGAGGCACGTCACGAGGCAAAGCATCATGGCGCTACTCCCACTAATAGGCCTACTGGCAAAGTTATAGAGGTGCATTTACTACATTTTAAGCCATTTTTGACCCCCCCCCCTTTAAAAAAGGTGGGGTGCGCTAGTAAGACTTGGTCATTTTCTAGCGCGTGTAAAAATTTGGGGCGCAGCACCCCTTAGGTGCCGAAATATGGTCTTCCGAAAAAGTCAATTTAGGTCGGTATGATTCCACACCGAGATCTTCAAGGTTACTGGACCAAGCTTTACCGGACTTCTTTTGCCTAACGCGGGAAGAATCGCCGTAAATAAAATGCTTGACAGATTTTGAATATCTTCATCCTTTCCGGAGATATTCGCCGCCAAACTTCAAAGTCGTCCGAAATTGGGCCAAATTTTTTGCATGTTTTTGACCTTTAAATTTTTTTTGGATAGGGCTCCCCGAAATTTTGGACCGGCATTTAAACTTCGGCTAATACTGACCGCCGTGCAAAATTTCGCGCCGATCGGCCGACGCATCTCGGAGATTTCTCGTTGAAATAAAAGATAAATAAAACATCTGCAGTAAAACTCAAGTCCTCTCGAAAACTGTCGTTTCCGGGCGGACTAATAACAATAAAAATGACAGCACTTTAACCAACCGAGACAACAGCTCATCAGCTGGCTCTATCACCATACTTGCACTGCAGCATCACACCTGCCGCCTGTAGCCCGAGTAGGACGACTAAACGAGCGGCGCCTACCGTGGCTATATATAGGCTATGCAAAAGTTATTCGTATGGCAGTGTTAAAAGTAGGCCTAAGCAAAGCCGTCAATTTTGCCTTATCGGCACGATCAGCGTGGTATGGAATCCAGGTGGACTGTTGATCAACTTTGCCAACAAACAGCCAGTGCCTGAAATGATAAATAATCTGCCATAAGTATTTATTTTAATTCGCACTAAGAATAAAATTTGCTACCAGTCAGAGTCCGGACTGAAAATAAAATCTGGTGTCAGTCTGGCCCGGACTGACAATAACGCCTATACCTGCCATGGAATACTGAATTACTAATTAATTATTATTAGTCCACGATGCTGCTTTGCTGAAGCAGGATCGAATCTTTGTAGTTTTGGCTCATGTTGGTTCATCAGAAACGGAACTAACTAAAAAAAGATAGTCATACAGCAAGCTGAAGCAATGCCCATAAAATAACTGCTTGCATTTGAAGAACGTTGACAGATCACTTGAGATCGTAAGGGGATAAGAAGCAAATAACATGCTGTAATGCTTATGCTAATTCCTGATCAATTTACACTGTAGATTACAGTCAGGTCTGCTCGGTCATTATGTTCAAACCCACTTAACTGACTGACATTGAATTAATTATTGGGGCTTATAGTTTTCGTTAATTACCGGTACATGTACATTGATTTAGCTTATCATAGGCCTATTTAGCAAAGAAGACCTTTAAACTATGATTACGACAAACACTGAAATGCGCGTGCATTTTGTGAGGTGTTGTTTTTTTGTTGAAGTGGTATAATTTTGCACGTACAAAAGATTGTTGACAAAAATGATGAAGTAAATTTTTGACAGGATTGACAGAACTGACTGTTTCTCCATGTATTTCTTTTGTTGTTTTAGAAGAAAATTTTGTGTTACCATCTAATTCAAGAGGGCGTGGATAAGCTGTGAATATGCATCGTCGTTGTTACTGTCCACCGTTCAAACTGTGCCGTCAGAATGCAGCAGCAGAGACTTATTCGGATAGATCAAAATCAAATCAAATCGCATATCGTAAGCACGTGGACCCTGCTGCACATGATCACGATGGACGAAACGCAGTGCATATGTCAGTACTGTCGGCAATGCATGATCCGCTTGTCAACAGCAGTATTGCCACTGAAATTGCTCTAGAACAGGTGATACATTTTCAGTTTTCTGTCTGTAAACTTTCATTAAAATGTTATGTCGCTTTGTGTAACTGAAATTATTGCAGCGTTGAGTTCTGTCTCACCTGACTCGACACCTTCATAGTAGCACTACTAAATTCTGTAAACTTCTGATACAAGCCGGGATCAAAATCAGTTGTTTTAATAATAATTATAAGCCGACTGCCGAGTGTCTATCACAGCTTTTATCAACCGCAGGTTGGCCACAAGGCCTTCACCGGGGATCACAAACAAGGCCTCCGACAAAGGGGAAAAGAGGACATCTTGTTTTGCAAAACCATGCAGCAGATGCGGAAGCTCAAGTGGACGGTTGTCGAGGGGCAAATCTAACTTTGTTTTTATCGAAGGATATGGGGGGGGCACGGGAGGGTATCGAAGTGAGCGGGCAGACACGGCCAAAAAAGTTGAGAACTAGGCCTACTGGTCTACCCTGTACCAGCTAGTTTGCCATGACTGCTGCTGTTATGCAGTGTTTACACGATCGAGCAAACATCGAGCAGCTAGCTCGACGTTCTGTGGTAATCAGCATGCTAATTAGGAGGACGGGCGGGTTGTAATTGGAAGGTCTATATAACACGTGATCAGCTGTGAACTAAGAGCCTAAGCCTAGGCCTACATTTGAGCCAGGGGCGGGGTTCCAATAGGCCTGCTTGAGCCAGCTCGATGTTTGCTCGATCGTGTAAACACCCTAATAGTGGCGCTGTCTTTTAAATCAACGGTTTAAACGGTGAAGTAGATATATTGTTTTTTCACCAAATGAAATATAAACGTGTTTGATTCATGTTCAGGCGTTACGCGCAGGCAGTGACGTTAATGCAGTGGATCAGTGGGGTTTGCGTCCTGTCCACTATGCCTGCCAGCGAGCTCCCATCAACATTCTACGTGTACTGCTGCGATACAACGCCGACCCAAACGCACTGACGGCAGACGCCGACAACTGCAGTCCAGAGCCCAAGAAGCTTGTCCACTGGGACAGGGCGAACATGAGTCCTCTCATGTTTGCGGCCAGTCACGGTCGAGAAGACGCGATTCGACTGCTGCTGAAAAGTGGTGCCAAGGTGACGCTGACGAATGCACGCCAGGAAACTGCGCTGCATTTTGCCGCTGCCATTCCAGTTTACATGGAAGAGTGCATCATCGCATTGCTCAGTCAGCAGGTCGGGTCGCCAAGAGCACAAACCAGTCTGCTCAATGCTCAGGTACAGTACATTCCGTTCAAACTGTCATCTGTAATGTGCGTGCGTTAGTTTCAGTTTAATTGTCTTTAACGTAGAACATGAACGAAGCATTGCAGTAACCTATACCTCCGGCGTGCATTGTTGGATTTTAACAAACCTTCATTGCTGGTGTGTTGTGGCATACAGAAGTGATGAACTAGTTAGATGACTTTTTTCAAAGACCACTTCAGGCTTTTTGTATTAACCACACTAGGCCTCTCTTCTGTATTCATTGGATGAACTTTTTGCCGAACTTTTGTTAAAACTTGATTGCAAATTTCTGTTTATATTAGGGAAAATCAGGAAGGACAGAGATATTTGAGCATCGCAGTGACAGATGGTCGTGCCGCATCTGTAGGCCTGTGATATAGGCCTAATGTGCTGTGCGCAGGATTGGAACGGTATGACGCCGTTGATGATCGCCATCAAGAACAAGTCGTCGACGGCTGCGGCGTACGCTGTTCGCACTCTGATCAGCCTCGGTGCCGACTCGAAGCTCGCCGACTCACAGGGCAACACGGCGCTACACTGGGCCGCACAGTTCAACCAACCTGAGGTCATTGACGTCTTGCTCAGAGCGGGTGCAAGTCTGAACGTGGTGAACCGGCTCGGTGACACGGCGTATGTGACTGCGGTGAAGTACAACAGTCCGGACGCACTGCAGCGGCTTATCGATGCCGGCTGTGATCGCATGACCATCGATGGACTGATGGGAACTGCCGTGTCGTTGGCTGCAGTCAAGGTAAACTCTCCGCCTATAACATGGCAATGATGGCATGATTTGGAAGATAACGTTGCATCTTTTGAATAGTGCAGTTGCAAAACATAAAGGTTCTTGACTTCGAAAGCTGTTTCTACTTCTGCAGTTTTTACGCGCGCGTCTCAGCCATCGCAGTTCTGTTTGTCCGTCTGTCTGTCCGTCCGTCTGTCTGTCTGTCTATCACACGGGTGGATCAGTCAAAAACGGTGCAAGCTAGGATCACCAAATCTTCACCGTCCGCTGCCGGGAAGACTCTAGTTTCAGGAACCGTTAAGCTTTTTCATAAATTCGAAGGGGTCACCCCGAACGAAAACGCTATATAAGAGGGGGTAAAAAATTTTGCAATTTTTAGCCAATAACTTGCTGTATCTCAATAATGGTGGGCGATAGGGCCTAGGTTACTATTAATCACTAATAGAGAATCGTACACTGGCTCTCGATTGCCACCGAATTCAATGAACTTGGATGACCTTGAACGCCAAAATAGGGGGGTTTATGGATTTTTCGGCGATTTCGGGCTGCGAGACACATTTCAAAAGCAAACTGCGCCGAAATCAATTGAGATAGAAATAGAAAAGCAGCATATGAAATTTTTAGCATTGAACGTAGATTTCGACGGCTTAAGTCTCGATTTTCTAGGTTTAAGAAAACCTGCGCACGCACGAGGGCATCAAAGAGCGGTACTCCCGTAAAAGTCTTAATTACGCGCGAAAGCAGCTACTGCTTTCAGCGCGTCTTAGCCATCGTAATTCTGTCTGTCTGTCCGTCACACGGGTGGATCAGTCAAAAACGGTGCAAGCTAGAATTACCAAATTTTCACTGTCGGCTGCCCGGAAGACTCTCGTTTCAGGAATTGTAAAGCTTTTGCATAAATTCGAAGTTAGTCACCCCGAACGAGGGCGCTAAATGAGAGGGGGTGGGCAAAATTTGCGATTTTTGGCCAATAAGTCGCTGTATCTCAGTAACAGTGCGAGATAGGGCTAAGTTACTATTAATCACTGATATGAATTCGTACACACACTGGCTTCTGATTGGCGCCGAATTCAATGACCTTGAATGCCAAAAGCGGGGGTGGGGTTTTATGGATTTTTTGGCGATTTCGGGCTGCGACACAAGTCTATATCATTCACAAGGTGGCGCCACGCTACTGTCGTTATGCGATTTAGATAGAGAATTTGATATTTGTATATTAACTTTGCGTGAACACCACAATTTTTAGCTAAACTGCTAAACCGGAACTGCTATAGGCTTTCGCGCGTCTCGTGAGCATTAGCTCAAATTTCTTGTTTTACCCTTGTTGGCCAGTCTTTCGTGAAAACGGTTGCAGATAGGCATCGGCATGCTGCCTATCACCACAAGCACTAGTGACGAGTTTTTTTAGTCGTATCAACATTGATGACTTTGAAAGACCCTGGGCTTCCAAAATAAGGGTTTTTTATTGATTTCTGCGATCTTTGGCTGTGGCGCACACTCCAAGAATGAACTGCGACAAAATGGCTGGAGATAGACTGACAGTTTGCGAACAGGAACTGGTATAAGCTTCCGCGCGTCTCGTGAGCCTTATTTCAATTTTTTGATTTTTTTTCCAGTATTTTGGAAAATAAACAAATTGATTGATTGATTTATTAATCGATTGAATAATGTGTTTGTTAGGATTTAGATAAATTAAGTTAAATAAACCCCCGGTTAGCATTTCTGTGACTATGAGTGTGATGCTCATCTCTCTTTCTGCCAGCAGTAAGCTTAATACAAGTTAAAGACTTCTACAGTGCTTGATAGTGCAAAGAAATGGCGTAGCCAGAAATTTTAGTTGGAAGCCTCGTCATTTTTTGCCCTCCTCTTTCCTTTCCCTTTTCGTCTTTTTTCTTTCCCTAATTCTTTTCCTTTTTACCCCTTTTTTCTTTTCCTTTTTACGCGCGAAAGCAGAATGCTTCGCGCGTCTTTGCCATCGTCTGGGCGTCTGTCCGTCTGTCCATCTGTCCGTCTGTCTGTCTGTCTGTCTTTCACACTCGTGAGCTGTATCAAAACGGTGCAAGCTAGGATCACGAAATCTTCACTGTGGGCTGCCCCAAGGTCTCTAGTTTATCGTGACAAAATTTCGTGCCACTGGGTGCAGGGG
>Ga0056128_1002765_pt1 | contig 21034 bp, 7 predicted proteins | sample WorMetLIZISLAND2_FD_71113 | JGI IMG/M metagenome (GOLD analysis project Ga0056128, IMG submission 71113) | Marine gutless worms symbiont microbial communities from Max Planck institute for Marine Microbiology, Germany - Olavius geniculatus... ... | reverse complement strand
TATGATGATTATCCTCATTATGAGGCTTTCCGGAATCCGGCTACGCAGAACCAAATCATGGGGACTCGAAGACATCGCCTTAAATTAATCCTTTAAATGGTAGATAGACCCGAAATAAAAAAAGGCAGCCACGAAAGATTAATCTCTGGCTGCCTTTCCATTCAACAATATTTAATATTTAAGATGCGACCCTCCTCTTTACATTGGCGCGACGTATATGTAAATTGCTGCTGTTGATTTAAAATTTGATGTTCTTTCGTTGAATCGACTAATTTATAAAATCGGTCTGGGCCAAGGAATGCTGAGTTTAGTGAAATGAGATCTATTATTATCTGCGGTAGCAAGTATCAGTTTTTAAGATCAGTCCGTCATCCACTTTCGATTCCCAATATTCCATTACTCCACCATTCCACTATTCCATTTGAAGTCTAAAGTAAACTTTACCCCTTCGGGATGAAATCAAAGCCGGGCCCTGTGGGATCGGATTCCTTACTCTGATACACAGCAAGAATATCAAAGTTCAAGCACAACTTAGGATATCTGCCAGCCCTTGTAAAAAGGTCGATACCACTCCTTATAGCCATTTTCAAGTATGAAACTCTGAAGGACGGTCATGCAAATATGCATTTTTACTGGACGATTAAGACAAAATAAATATAATCCTTACCGTCACTCTGATTTCCAAAGGTAAGCGGCTGGCTGATTTTAGTATCTATCCCCACCCACCGCGCCTGGTAAGGATGGGATCATTTTAAACAGGCGATTCAATCAAAAAGGCAGTCAAAGATTAATCTCCGATTGCCTTTCTCTTCATCAAAATTTAATATTTAAGGCGCGACGCTCATCTTTTCCAATAGTATATAACCCCAATTATTGAAGTTAAGCACATTAGAAGAGTAATAAATAATGCGATGTAGTATAGGAACGGTAAATCACTTTTTGAGATCACACCTCCTTTAGCCACTGTTTCTTTAGTTAATACCGATATAATAAAGAAAAAGGGAAAATATATGGCCGAAACAACTGAGAATCGAAACATAGTAATGTTTTTCCCGACCTGGTCGTTTTGATATTGCCAGACAATAAACATTGATACGAACAAGGCAACAATCGTTATCAAATTCCTAAAAATGATTAAATATTTTTTTTTAAGAGTGCTCATCTCTAATTACCAGAAACAGATAGCGCAGCGTCTAGGGCACTTACAGCAGCTCCCCACCATCCTTTGAACGCTGGTCCAAAGATAGAGGTTGCACTTGACAATTTCGGTCCACATACCCAAAGTGTCGCGACACCATTAATGACAGATACAGCCTGGGCAGTCACGTAAACAACACCGGTTGCTGGGGTAGAAATTCCACCAGATAATGCAGTGTTGGCAACAGCAGAAATCGAAGCAATATCAGCACATACACCAACCGCAATAGAAACATGGTCACAATACTGTCTCTCTGCCTCTTTCCTAAACAGATTCCATAACCTATAGGCAAATTTATCAATCTCACGACCGGGATCAAAGCCGAAAATCCCTGGAGCAATAGAGCTCAGTCCTTTGGGATCAATAAAGTAGAGCGGGTTATTTCCCACGTAGATATAAACACTAGATAAATCATCCGATAATCTGATGGGATCGACCGTGAGATACCTTCCCATAGTGGGGGAGTAGTAACGGCGCCAATTGTAGTGGAGTTTAGTTTCATGGTCGAAATATTGCCCTGAAAACCTCAGATTATTTGTAATATTTGAAGATAGATCAATGTCGGCTTCCCCAAAAGAAGAGTACTTCGCAGACCAAACCACAGCACCGTTTGCGGCGGTCATCTTTTGCGGTGTGCCTAGGTGGTCATTTTGGTAGAAGTGATATTGACTTCCGCTCTTCATAAACAAGGGATCAGTACCCCAAATCGATCCGGGCTCATACCCATAGGACCTAATAACATTCCCTGCTGCGTCAACTTCACCAACCAACCCCTCATCAGCATAGACAAAGTAGGTTCTGTCTCCATCGACTTCTTTCCAAAGCCGCCTGCCAAACGGATCATAGTAGTATGAGGCTATCAAAGAACCGGAACCGTCCTCAACTCTTTCCAGACGATTTTCTACATTGTAAATGTAGTTGGTGACCTGACCGCCATCGGTCTTTTTATTCAGGTTGCCATTGTTATCGTACTCAAAATTTGTGCCGGCATAAGCCTGAAGCTCGTTATTCTCATTGTAGCTCCACTTTCCTGCCACACCTACTGTCGTCAGCCGGTTGCCAACCGCATCGTAGCTATAGGTTTCATCGTCCTGTGCCGGGTTATCGGAGGCCGTCAGCCTGTAAAGCTCATCGTAGACATAATCATAACGGCCATGCTCGGTTTCCTTAGCTGTAATATTGCCTGCCTTATCATAAAAATAGCGATAGTCCAAGAAAACGTTTTCTCCCTGGTCTTGGGCTTGGATGGTCGCCACCCTCATAAGAGGATCATAAGAATATTCTTTTTTCGCCCCTCCCGGCAGCGTGACGGTTTTCGGTCTGCTCACTGCATATTCGTTGACCGTGATGCTGCCCTCACCAGGTATACTCACCCGGGACAACTGATTATTGGCATCGTAAGCATACTCGTAGGTGATGCCGTCCGGGTCTGAATAGCTTTTTTTAAGGCCGTTTCTGTAGTAATCGTAAGTATATGTCAGCGAAAAATCCGGGTAGTTGACGGTTTCGGATATTTTTTGACTCAAATTGCCATAGACGTAAACAGCAGAGACTGTTCCGTCATCATAGGCCAGCAGGTTGCCATTTTTATCATAGGTAAAAATTACCGCTTTAGCAGGTGTATCGGAGTTGCCGGCACCGTAGTAGCTGATTTCCTCAAGACGCCTGGCATCATCATAGTAATATTCGATTTTCTGATTCATCGGATCTGTTTTCGAATCAAGCAGACCATTTTTCGTGTACGTATATGTTGTCTCCTCTCCCATGGGCCTGATTTCTTTGACAACCCGGTTGTTATTATTGTATTCGAAGCGCGTTTGCTGACCTTTGGGGTCTTTGAGCCATATCAAATTTCCGCGGTCATCATAATAGTATTCGGTTTCCTGATTTAGGGCATCCCGTACTTTGGCCAGACGGTTCAAGCTGTCATACGCATAAAGTGCCGAATTGTTCTGCGCATCTGTTTCAGACGTCAGATTTCCGGCGGCATCGTACTCAAAGGCGGTTATGTGTGGTTCACCTTGTCCCAATATATCGATTTCTTTTACCTTGCGATCCCTCCGGTCATACCTGAATTCCCGGGTAAAGGTGGGATAAACCACCTTTGATATCTGGCCGCTGCCGGAGCAGGAGAGGCATCCGGCGGAATCGATGTCATCATACTCCACTGCAATTTCGTTGCCGTTGCCGTCCACCGCCTTCGTCATGCGGCCGAGACTGTCATATTCGTAGGATTTTATTTTACCTTCAGAATCCGTGCGCTTATCGAGTTTGCCGGCCGCATTGTAGTCGAAGATAGTTGAGTTCCCTGCGGCATCCGTAATTTGAGTCAGATTATTCTGGAGATCATAGGTATAGCCGGTCTCATTTCCTGCCGGATCGATCTCCTTTGATTTATTCCCGACTGCATCGTAGACAAATTGCGTCTCGTTTCCAAGAGGATCGATCTGCATTATCAGTCTTCCGGCGGCATCATACTCATATTGCCATTTTTGTTGCCCGGCGTCGGTTTTGGTAAGGATATTGCCCATGATATCGTGCGTATAAACGGTTGTGTTACCCTCCGGGTTGCTGACTGAGACAACGTTGCCGGCCAAGTCATATTCCATCACGGTCTCGGATTCTTCGGTATTGGCGTCGCCAAGCAATTTTATCGATACCCGGTTGCCGTACTCATCATAAGTATATTCCGTAATCCTCTCGCTATCCGTTCCCAATGCCTCGGTCATCCTTGTCATGTTTCCTTTGGCATCATACTCATACGTGGTCACCACACCCAACGCATTGGTCTGCTTTTTCAGCACTTTGAGTCTTGGATCATACTCGTAGGTAATCGTCGACTCATCCGGGTAGACGATCTTCGTCAAATTTTCCCATTCATCGTAGTATCTGCGTGTTATTTTCCCGCCGGCGCCTTCAATAATTTTGATTCTTCCATCCCGGGTGGTTTTACTGACGGTTGCACCGTTGATATCCTCTCGCAATAGGCTGCCGTCTTCATCAAACCATTTTTCAATGACTTTTGTTCCAGGCCCCGTTATTATCGCGTAATACTCTTGCTTCCCCGCATCATAGGCGTATTCAAATTCCTTGCCGATGCCGTCCTGGTCTTTGACGCTTTGTATATAGCCGGAATTATTGTAGGTGACAGTTACAATTCTACCGTTCGGAAGCACTTTGGAACTGAGCCTTCCCGATTGGTCATAAGTATAGTCGGTTTCATAGCCCAGAACATCAGAAACTTTAGTCAGCCGGTCGGACTCATAGGAGTAAAAAACTGTTCGCCCAGCGGCATCATTCACCGATGAGACATTTTGACCGTCGTAGCGGTACCATAAAACCTGGTTATCGAAATTGTCTGAAATGCCGACGAGTCGGCCGTTTTCCCCATCTTCATAGATCAATGAGACTTTGACACCGTTGCGGTTGCCATAGCTTAGCATTCTGCCGGTCGAATCAAACTCGCTCCAGTTGCCAATTTTGTCCGCCCATCTGAAACCGTTTTCTTTTATATAAATCCACTTTTGGTTTTTGTAGCTGTAAACCGTTCCCTGGTCGTTCTCTTTTTCGTACCTAACCCGTTCTTTGTTGATATACTTCGGAGACGTATTGATACTACCGTACACAGGTTCGAGGTTTTTCGACAGGTGGTTAAAATGCCATTGATTATTATGAAAATGCCTGGTCACCGCTAGATCGTATCCAAGGATGCCGACCAACAGATCCGTGACGTCATCGAGGTATTCTCCGCTCATGAGAGAAACCAGACTTTCGGACGGCTCATTGCTTTCACAGCACTGGTTGCCTTCTTCGCACGGCTTTTCTTCGGGCTGGCACATCGTTCCAACTATTTCAACAGCACCAGCACTTCCGGAACCCTCCACAGGAGGCCAGCCGCCTGGAATCCTTAATCTACCGGGACACGCACCATGATGGGAAATGAAAAAGCTGGCGGAGCCGCCGCTATCATCGCCATTGGCGCATCTGAATGAATACCGTATCAGGACATTTGCGCCGCAGCCACTGCCACCACCGCCGCTGCCGACTTCGTCGGCCTGATCGACCGGTTTTATGCAGACAATTCGATACGGTATGGTTACGCGTTGTTTTGCATCAAGATTTTGCGGCACTTCTTTCAAGATATCATATTGAAAGAATGCATCATCGCCCGGAACGCCGATTTTGAGATTGTCCGCTCTGACCAGCCCATAATTCGTCAGGGTGAACTCCCCGTGCAAGACGTCACCGGCTTCCATTTCCGGCAAAGATATAGACAGAGGTTCAACCACCACCACCGGCGCCGGGACATTCGTTTCGTAGGTTGCTTTCAGCACGATCTCGTACTTATCTTCGAGGGTTGCCTCGACAACTTCCCACTCCACCGTTACCAGGTTATACCCAAGAAAGACCTCCTTAACGCCGGTGATACCGGGTTTGACCCACACTCGGCCGATGTATTCCTGGTGGTTAGCTGCTGTAATTCGGCATTTGTACCGGCCGGCCGGCAAGTTGGAAAAAAGTGCTTCGCCAAGTTCATCGGTATTTTGAGTGTACGTTTCGGTTAATGTCTGCTCATTCTGGACTTTGATTTGAGCTCCTGAAAGCCCCGGAACAACCGCTGCGGTGCTTTCGTCTAGCGTGCCGGTATAAATATCGGAAACTTTAAACAGCACATTGCCGATGCCGGATTGAGTCACCGCGACATACACCGGAACCTCTGAAAGCGGTGCATTCAAGCTCTCAACTCTGAGATAATACTGATAAAATCCCTCATTTGTTGAAGATGAATTCGGCGTAAAAAAAAGGCTTACGTCGCGCTGCTCACCGACACCGATATCGCCTGCGGCCGCCGGGGTATTCAAGTGCACCCATCCAGGCGCAGCGGTTCCATCCGGCTTAACGAGAGACAGCAAAACGCCCGCCAGGTCGGTCAGGCCCCTGTTTTGTAGCCGGATTTTTTCCACTACGCTATCACCCAACGCCAACCTCGTTTCCAGGTGATCCGGGGTAAAAACAAGAGCCGGCCGGGCGTTCGTTATCATCGCATCAATAACAATAGCCGCCCATTGATTGCCGTCTTTGTCGTCACTTTTTACCCTTAAAATGATTCTTCCGGTGGCGGGCGCCGTGTTATCCGCCCAGATTTTGCATTCCAAAACCTGGGATTGGCCGGAATCAAGGTCAATGCCCATACTGTTCACGGAAACGTTGACACCCGGTATGAACCGGCCGCCGGGCTGATCCGTTTCATTGTATTCCAGATGCAGGTTACGGGCATAGGTACCCTCTCCGGCAGTCACATTAATTAGTAGGGTTTGCTCGTAGTTTCTGGGAATGTTCAATTTAACATTGGTCGGGCTGACGGCAACCCCGGTGATAACGAACTGCCCATGATTCGGCCGGTCTTTGAGCCCCGGATGCAGGGCACTCACGCGGTATATGCCCGACGCTTTTTCCTGCGGCACAAAAGCATGGGAGAATTGTCCGTTGTCGTCCGTAAAAACTCTGAATTTTCGCTCAAATCCATTATTTGCGACCACCAGGTCCAAAGGGACCCCGGGCAGAGGCAACTGAACTTCCCGGTCCACCGCCTGCCCGTTAATAAGAATATCTTTATCGCCTTTGGATGTCGCGGGGGATATCGATATAATATCACCCCAATAGGCAGTTTCTGCCAGCAGGATCTTGCGTGAGGTCCTCAGTCCATTCAGGGCAACCTGTTCCGGTTGTGAAAGCCGGTGATGAATTTTAGAAATCTCGAGAACCAGCGTAACCTCATTAGGTGAGGTATCCGGGATGTCGATTTGCAAGGGTTGTGATGTAAAAACGCTTCCGGCCGGTATGCGGGCGATTGTTTTTCCGTCTGGAATCGTAATTACATTTTGGCCGAGATGCTGTTTGTAGGAGGACCTGGAAAGGACATTTCCATCCGAATCCGTCAGATGAAGGATTATCTCGTCTGACGCATTGGCTCCCGACTCAATGGCCGTAACGATTTCAATTTCCTCCCTGCCGGTATTTTCCAGCGTAAACCGGACGCTTCCGGCCCCGCCGCGTATGAAGGCTTCATTTACGATATCCGCAACGAGCATACCGTCGCCGATTTCGAGCTGTGAGGTACCGGCAATCTCGATGCGATCCCCGTATCGCGGACTGATCTCGATGGTCGTGAGCAGGTTCACGACATCCGCCAGATCGTTATAACCGCCGACCGTCAACGGCACGGTGGTTGATTTTCCGCTTGCAACGCTAAATGGCTTGGTTATGTGTACGCGCCCACCCAACTCGGCTTTGAGTTTAACCCCGTCTACCGGATTAACTGAGTCGTTGCTTACAAGATATTCGAGGCGGTTCATCACGTTGCGTTCGATGCGGGTACCTTCTTTCAAAACGGCACTCATTGCGGGAAGTGCAATGCTGCGCCCCGGGCTTGACCGATTATCCGTGTCCACGGCGATCAACGTGTAGTGCCGCTCGCTGCCCGCGTGCCCGGAATCCGTGAACGATTGCCCGTGCAACGGGGATGAGTTCAGCTTTACGAGCTGTTCGTCGAGTCCCAGGTAAATGTCATAGCCGGCGATATCCCCTCCGGGGTGGGTCCAGGAAACCACGGGCGGGTCATCGTCTATTTTCAGTACTCTCAGACTGGATACCGGCAGCAGTTCAAAGTCAAGATAATATGAGTTGGAAGGTGATGACTCATTGCCCGCGCGGTCCACGGCAGTGACCACGTAGGCATGATCCGCGGGAGAGGGATTTGAGTCCGTAGCCGTCACGGCAGCGACGCCCGTAACGACAGGCGTCAAACCGTCCACCGAAATGATGGCGGGCAAGTCTGCACGATACAAAGCATAAGTGACCGGCTCGGTGTAAGGCGGGGCATCCCAGTCTGCTTTAATTCCTGATTCTACCAGGGTCAGTGCCAGATTTCGAGGGGGGCCGGGTGCTGCCGAGTCAGCCGTCACCTCAACGGGAGTGCTCAACGCGCTTGCGGACTTCTGGGCATTGTCCTGCCGGACGGCGGCAACCGCATAGGCGTATAATCCGTCACCGGATGGTTCATCGACATATTCGAAAACAGCCGGCAGCTCTTGATAAGCTGTCAGCTCCGTTTCCCCCGGCGCTTTGCGAAAAAGTGCATAGCCGGCCGCATCCGGGACGGATTTCCAGGTAAGGCGAATTTTTCCCCCTGCCAGCGATTGGCCGTTCAGGTTCCGGGGAGGTTCCAGCGGCGGGAGATCGCCCTGGTAGACCTGAAAGCGGTTCGGGACGCCGATGGCGGTGCTCACGTTGCCCAAATCATCTACCCCCCGGTAGGCGAACGCCAATGTCTCCACCTCAGCCAAACCGGCATCGGCCGGCAACGCGAATGTGCCCTGCCAAGCCTGGGCCTGCCCCGGGTCGGGATTGACCTCGGTCAAAGGATCGACGGCAACGGGCAGTCGGCCGTTGCCGGAAAGCAAAAACGACACCACGGGTGCATTACCGCCTGCGGCCGGCTCGTCCAAACCGACGGTGACGGTAATGTCGACCGGATCGGCTTCGTCATTTCTGATGGGCTCCGCAGGCTGGATCGTAAGCCGGCTCGCGGCCGGACCATCCGTATCGATCTCGAGGGCACTGCCGGAGTCGATTTCAGTCCCGCGATTGTTTACCCGGTCTCTTCCGGAGAACACGGCATAGGCCGTTCCGGTGGGGGTGGTTTCGGATATCACAAAAAACCCCGTATACTGAAGCTCGGATATTCTGGTCAAACCAACCGGAATCGGTTTCCCGCCATGCGGGGTAATGCTCAAAAATGCCGGCGGCTGAATCGGCTCGCTGACTGTCAGCAGGACATCGACCAGCCCCGTGCCGAATCTGCCGGTCGCCTCATCATAAGGACCTTCAGGCGTATAGCTGATCGAGAGGACCCTGGGAAGCACACTGTCGGACCGCGAAAATGCCTCTGGGGACAGATCACTTTCATTGCCGGCCGCATCCACCGCAGCAACCCGGTAGTAATGCGTGCCATCTTCAGGCGTAATGTCCTTGAAAGTAGTTGTTTCTAAAAGGCCCGTATTGACTCTGTTCCCCTGCTCGCGCAGGCTGAAACTGTTGGCGGCCCGGTAGACATGATAGCCTTGCACGGCAGCTTCGTGCGGCCTTCGCCAGGACAGACGAATTGCTCCGCCCGCTCTCGGATCAGCCGTCAAATCGGCAGGAGATGTCGGTAATTTTGAATCCAGCGTTACAAGTACCTCCGGGCTCAGGGGCCCGGTTCCGGCGCGATTGCGGGCCTGCACCTGAATTCGATTTTCACCTTCACCCAGGCTTAAAGGAAAGCTGAAATTGCCGCTTTTGTCGACTGGAGCGGCGGCACCTGTTGCCAGGCTGTTGTTGTAGATAACGACATCTGCATATTTGGGAGCATGTCCTGATACGGCGATAATTTGATTATTTATGACGGTTCCACTGGCCGGATCGACAATGACGGGTGCAGATGCCGGGGGCGTCAAGGCAACATTCAGCCCGTAATCCACGGTGGTGCTGTTCCCCAAGGTGTCGTAGGCGATGATGGTGAGGCTGTGACTGCCGTCTTCCTCGGAAACGATATTCCAGAAGCAGGCATATCCGTCTGTCCCGGCGGTATCGGAACAAAGCAGGCTGTTATCGAAGTTAAATTCCACATGGCTTACACCGGCGGGATCGGATGCATCCAGGGTGATCGTTGCCGGGGTATTTAACACGGCTCCGTTAGTCAGCAATTCGCCGTTCACGGCGATATTCGAGATCTTCGGGCCGGCCGTATCCGCCCTGGGGGTTGCTGATACCGTTTTGACTTCTTTTTGCTCCCCACCGGAAATGTTCACTGCCGTCACAGCAAAATAGTAGGCCTTGTCGTTCGCCAGACCGGCGATCTTCAGTGATGTCCCGGGCACGTTCATCCGGGGCGTCATCCCCTCGATGGTCGTAAAGTCGGCATCAGCTGCGTAAATTGAATAATATTTAACGTAATCCGTGGGCTCTGAACTTTCCCACGATATCTCGACATGGCCGCTGTACGGGGTGGCAGCGGCATTGGCAGGGTTCTGCAGCAGAGTGACCCCGACAATAGACAGCCCCGGACTTTCGTTTCCGGCTTCATCGTACGCCATGACCCTGAAATTGTAAGCCGTTGCCGGAATCAGCCCGGTGACTTCATATGACTTCTGATCGAGCGGAAGGGAAATTCCCTCCGACGCATTGTTAAAGAAGACCTTGTAGCCGAAGAATCCGCCGTAATCAGCCGGCATCCGCTCCCAGGTGAAGATAAGACGGGTATCAAAGCACTCGACCTGCAAATCAGTCACGTAATCTAACGGGGACCCATTTTCCTCCTCGAGGAAAAATGAGAAGTTTACCACCGCCATCCCGCTGTTATCATTATAATCGTAGATGCCCGCAGCTATTTCCTGGGGGTCTGCCGATCCCCACCAGTTGTTGGTGGCATCTATAACCGTCGTATTCCAGGTCCAATAATCGCGACTCACATAAAAGTTATACGTTGCATTGTCATAGATGGAACAGCTGTTCACAACAGGGCGCGGTAGATCAGAGCCGTAGTAGTGTCGGGCCTCGAGGCCCTTGTTGTTGTAGCGGATGGTGCAGCCGCTGATCAGGGGCGAAGTATCCCGGTACATACAAACCCCAACATCGGCATACTCCACCACACAGTTTTGAAGACTGCCGGAGGACCCATTTGAAAACCGGATCCCCAACCAGTCGCCAGCAGCCGGCTCGGACATGCCGGATGTGAACACCACGGGATCGTCCCCCGCCTGCCCGGCCGCCAACGTCCCCTGGCTGCCGACGGTCAGGTAGGCTCCGGGCAGAAACTTGATCACTGTGCCGGGGGCGACCGTCAGCTCGTGTCCGGACTGAACCTTGAAATACGTCGGCACTAGATACGTGCCGCTCAGGGTCATACTCTCCCGGGTGCCGCCGATTAGATAGGTCCCGCCTTCTGCAGGGGCAACCGGTGATCCTTCCTCTTCATCCAGAAAAGATGAAAAATCCACAACCGCCATCCCGCTATCATCATCATAATCGTAGATGCTCGCAGCTATTTCCAGGGGATCCGCCGATCCCCACCAGTTGTTGGTCGCATCTATAACAGTCGTATTCCAAGGATAGAAAGAATATTGCAGACTCGCATAAAAGTTGTATTCAGCATTGTCATAGATGGAGCAGCTGTTCACAACAGGGCGTGGCCGACTACCGCCGCTGTGGTATTTGGCTTGGAGGCCTTTGTTGTTGTACCGGATGGTGCAGCCGTTGATCAGGGGCGAAGTATCCCGGTGCATGTAAACACCAACGTCGGCATACTCCACGACGCAGTTTTGAAGATTGCCGGAGGACCCGTCTAAAAACCGGATTCCCAGCCAGTCGCCAAAAGCGGGCTCGGACATGACGGAAGTCAATACAACTTTAGCGCCCTCTGCCTGCCCGGCTGTCAATGTTGCCTGGCTGCCGACTTCCAAATATGCTCCCGACATAAACTTGATAATTGTACCGGGGGCGATGGTCAGCTCATGGCCGGGCTGAACCCTGAAATAAGACGGCACCAGATAGGTGCCGCTCAGGGTCGTGTCGGCCCGGGTGCCGCCGATTAGATAAGCCCCACCTCCAGAAGGTGCAACCGGTGAACCGTTTTCTCCATCCAGAAAAGATGAATAATCCACCACGGCCAAGCCGTTGTTGTCGTCATAATCGTTAATGCCGGCAGCTATTTCCCGGGGATCCGCCGTTCCCCACCAGTTGTTGGTCGCATCTATAACAGTCGTATTCCAAGGATAGAAAGAATAATGCAAACTCGCATAAAAGTTGTACTCTGTATTGTCATAGATGTAGCAGCTGTTCACAACAGGGCGAGGCCGATCACCGCCGCTGTGGTATTTTGCTTCGAGGCCTTTGTTGTTGTACCGGATAGTGCAGCCGCTGATCAGGGGCGAAGTATTCCGGTACATGTAAACCCCAACGTCCGCATACTCCACCACACAGTTTTGAAGACTGCCGGAGGACCCATTTAAAAACCGGATTCCCAACCAGTCGCCGGCCTCAGGTGCGGTCGACCCTGAAGTAAACGTCACGGCGGCGCCCTGGGTTTGATTGGCAATCAAGCTCCCATAAACAATCAACTCGGTTCGCGAGACATCCGCACCACTAACCTGGTCATCCGCCCTGACCGGGAATATGATACGGGTTCCGGGTTCGATTATAAGGTCAAGATTCGCGGGCACGACAACATCACCGGTGAGTGCGATTGTTCCCGACCAAACTTCATTGTCCGCAAGAGTGCCGGAGGTTGTTGCTCCGTGTGAGATTGATGGTTGGAATAGCGCAAAAAGCAAAATTGAAACCAACAGTAGGATCACCTGCAATCTTTGTCCGTTCATGTTTCTCCTAGCGAAAATCAGCAACCTGCCGGGTAGATGAAATTTACGCATGCCGAGTTCGTTGCTCTAATTAGCTGAGATCAGCGACTCCCTTGTGTGCAATATTCAGGTGTATATCAACGGAGAACGGAGCTAAGTTGGCGACCATAAAAGCAAAAAACCGGCTTGCCATAGATATACCTCTGGTATTGCCGGCAAACCGGTTTCTAGTAACCAACACAAAATCCCCCTTTAACCGCGTTTATCTAGTCTTCCAATCATCCACCTTCCAAAAGGTGGTGACGCCCCCGGAATCTGAATGATAAACGAACATTTCGTGTTATATTAAATTTTTATGGTAATGGTTTTGGAATAGTTTAGCCACCCGCGGAGAGCGCAAAAATTTTCAACTCAAAATAAGTTATCTTATGCGATATCCCGATATCTATTTAATTTGTCTGTAGGATCTATCGATCCACCTTGTAGCCATGTCTGTCTTCTAAATAATTATTGCATGGTTGTCAATAAATAAACAAATAATTTCAGGTAGATATTTAATTCATTGCACAGTCTTCTGTAAAATAATACCACCTCAAGTATGTAAGTTGTTTCACAGTACTTCGGCAACTCTCTGAAATTGTAAACATATCAAGGTTCCACGCTTCCTCCTCAGGATTTTACGTGGCCGGCAAAGTTCGAAGGTTCAAGGCTCTACCCCCCAAAACAGTCATTTTAACCGCAGCAGCGAATACTATGATACGGTGTGGATGATCAATATCCGGGTTTGAGCCGGGCGCGGTTTTTTTATTTGTCGCTTAAATTCCGTCTGATGACAGCCGAAAGATACCGTGGAATGCCGGGTGCGAAGTCCTTCTGCTCAAAAGCGGGCAGCGAGTTTGTGCTGGAGTTTCTTCCGGGCAGCGAGCAAATCTGCCCGTCCGAGTCGGCTATCGTAAATCCGCCACCCGGCAGGGGTCGGATTGCCGGCCTTCAACCCGAGTGACCGCATACAGGCGCCCCCCCGGGCGACAGGACCTGGGCTGAGATACGAATCAATTGATTCGCCCGGATGCACTCACCGATGAGGTCCTCGATGAAGGCCAGCCGCAGGAGAAGCGATGCGGGAGACCGCCGCCGGTATTCCGGTGTAACAAGGATCGAGGAAATAAAAATACCACCCTCAGCAGGACAAAATGATGGGAGAATGTCAGCTGCATCGATGCATTTTTCCTGGAAATCAGGCTCCAACGTTTTTTCAAAAACATTGGCGAAAAGGGGTAACGCGGATAAGTAACCCACAACTAAACTTTCTGAAACCACTGCAATCCTGAATATCGCGCGGTTCCTCTCATACCAGGTTTGCAGGAGTGAAACCGGAAGCGCAGATGAATGTCCATAATTCTGCACGGCCAATCTATGCAAGGCCGCACAGGGGTTTTTCCGGTACGCTTGTCCGCGCACGATTTGAATGGAAGGCGAATAGCCCACGAAATCCCCCGGCACTTTGCCAATTATTTTAAAACCTCAATTTAATCCCTAAATCGTTTTCAGCACTTTTCAAGCCGGGTCGGGTGCGGTTGATCTTCCCGTGTCCAGTGCTTTGCGAACCGTTTGGGACAGGGTTTTCAATGACAGCGGTTTCATCACCAGTTCCTGGATGCCCAGCCGGATGGCGCTCTCCTTGCGGATGCGGTCACTGTAGCCGGTGCAAATAACGATGGGAATATTGGGACGAATCATCAATATTTCGCGCGCAAATTGATCGCCCGGCATATTCGGCATCGTCATGTCCGTAAGAATCATGTCGAATCGGTTTGGGTCTGACTTGAAAAGCTCCAGCGCCTCGATGCTGCTGGTGCGTTGTACGACCTCATAGCCGAGGCGGCTGAGCATCTGCCTTGCGATATCGGCCAGCGCTGCTTCGTCATCAACGACCAGAATTTTTTCCTGGCCCCGGGGCAACTTTGTTTCGTGCTCTCGACCGCGGTCCGGCTCCGATTGAACGCAGGGTAAGTAGACATGAAACGTCGTTCCCTTGCCGACCTCACTCTCGGCGTTTATCGTGCCGTGGTGTGATTTCAAAATACCCCGGACGACTGCCAGTCCCAGTCCGGTTCCCGCTCCTTTTTGCTTGGTGGTAAAATAGGGATCGAATATTTTTCCGATGTCCTCCGGCGGAATACCATGGCCGTTATCGCTGACGCTCAGTTTGATATAGGGACCCGGTTGCAGATGCGGCTGGACATCATAGGTTTCGTGCTCCAAGTCAACTGATGATAGTGCTACATGCAGCGTGCCGCCTGACTGCTGCATGGCGTGGCCTGCATTGGTGCACAAGTTCATCAGGACCTGGTGAATATTTGTGGGATCAGAGAATACCGTGTCATTAGCGCTGGTGTCCGAGAATTTTATTTCGATAGTTGTCGGAAGGGTCGCCCGCAGCAATTTAAGGGTCTCCTCGACAATCGCGTGTATTTTTACCGGTTTCATTTCCTATTTATCTTGCCGGCTGAAGGCCAATATTTGGCGAACCAGATCCCTGGCCCTGGTTGTGCTTCTCAGTACCTGGTTCATATGCTGGCGCGGCGGCGATTCGTCCGGTAGTTCAAGAATGGCCAATTCTGTATATCCTAAGATACTGCCCAGAATATTGTTGAAATCATGCGCAATGCCGCCGGCCAGCGTGCCAATGGCCTCCATTTTCTGGGCCTGCTGCAGCTGGGATTCCAGTCTTTTGCGATCCTCCTCATGCTTTATGCGTTCGCTGATATCGATGAGAAATCCTCTCAACCCCACGAGCTGCCCGTTGCGGATTATCCGCGAGGAGCGAATCATGATTGGGAATCGGGTTCCGTCCTTGCGACAGGCGATGTATTCAAGCGGATCGTTTTCATTGCCCTCAAGTTTTGCGGCAATTGCTTTTGCGGCGCGCTCACGTTCGTCCGGTACCAGCATATCCAGTGCATTCAGACCATTGGCCATATCCTGTTCGGTATAGCCGAATTGATCGTAGGCATTATGGTTGACGAACACTAAATTCCCCACTAGATCTATTTCGAAGATCGTTTCTGGCATGAGTTCCGCCAGTTCTTGAAATCGAGCCCTGCTTTCCCTCAGGGCGGCTTCGTTGCGGCGTGATTTATCCACGGCTAAAATCAGATTTTCGCTCAGCAGGCGGACGGCCACTGTGACACAGAAAAGAATTCCAGCGGCAATGACAATATCTGGATAGTGCGTAAAACTGCTCATTCGGTTGACAAAAAGGCCATTGATTTCACCCCAGATAATTACCAGGATCGAAATGACCGAAAAAGCAGCATAGACGAAAAATGCCCGGCGGCTGTACGATAGACTGGCAATAACGATGGCCAGAGGGAAGATGACAACCGTGATATCGTGACTGCCGTCCCCGGTGATCATCGAGTAGATGATGGTGCCTAAAAACAACACCGGCGTAACGACTCCGGCGGCGCGCTGATGACGCCGGCGGCTCAACCATAGCAGGCCTGCGATTACCAGAACGTTAACGCCGGCAATATAAACAATACGCGGCAATCCGAACAAGTAGCTCGCCACCGCTATAATCGAGGCGCCCCCAAGGGCCGACAACAGGATGATGTAAAGCGTGCGACCGATATAATATGGGTCTCCATTGTTAAAATTGGGTGGAATGAACAGATTTTTCAGTTTAGATAATATCATCGACGATCATCTCCAGGGATTGCCTGCCGGTCGGCAAATTCGATCAACTCTCCTCAGGCCAAAAGGTCCCTTTAGGTCGGTTATTGATGCACTTCAGTTCGTTTTGGTAGATCGGCTTCAACTAAAATTATACCACAGTCACTTACCGGCAGGTAGGTTTTCTACGATTTTGGCGCAAGATAACTGCCTTCAGGCCGGCCGCAATATTTACCAAATTGGAATTCTGGATTTATGTTCCCGTTGCCGGCGTGCTTGCAGGGAATGTAACTAGTGCAGGGTCAATGCAACGCAGTTGGAGAGAGGTCGCCTCTTGAGAAAAGCAAAGTTTGCCTGGCGGTTCGGGCTAAAGACCTAACCCGGACAGGCCGGAAATGAAGATTGAAGATTTATGGTATGGATTACAAAAATAAACTCTATAGTTGCATAAAATTTTGAAATCAATCTTAGCCGTTGCAATGAAAACCGGCGCCAGTATTGACTGATCCTCGATTCTGGTTTCCGGTCTTTGCTCTCTCAGAGCTACGACCCGGCCGGCTGGATACTGGATGGTGGTGGAATTCTCCGATCGTGTTTTCTTCGTCATCCAGCATCAAGTATCCAGCATCCAGCATCTGATCGTAATTAGCAACGGTCTCAAGTACATCGATCAGTCTATTTGGCAAGAATTAATGCATTGTTAGGGTAAAAACGTCGTCAGGCTGTATGCTCCCTGGCCTTGTTCCTTAATTCAAATTTTTGTATTTTGCCGGTTGAAGTTTTGGGCAACTCACCGAATATGATATTTTTGGGTCGTTTGAAGCCGGCCATATTCTCCCTGCAATAGTCAATTAATTCAGCTTCGGTGGTATTTTCAAAACCGCGATTGAGTTCTACAAAAGCACACGGCGTCTCGCCCCACTTCTCATTCGGTCTGGCGACGACGGCCACCAGAGACACCGCCGGGTGTTTCGCGATGATATTTTCGACTTCAACAGATGAGATATTTTCACCCCCCGAGATAATGATGTCCTTGGAACGATCCTTGATTTGAATATAGCCATCCGGGTGCATGACCGCCAAATCCCCGGAGTGAAACCATCCGTCGGCAAAGGATTCGTCGGTTGCATCCTTGTTCTTGTAATAGCCTTTCATGACGGTATTGCCGCGAATCATGATTTCTCCCATTGTACAACCGTCTCTTGGTACCGCTGCCATCGTTGCCGGATCCAGTACATCGATTTCTTCCATCATCGGATATATCACACCCTGGCGGGCTTTGATTTCGGCTTTTTTATCAATGGACAGTTCGTCCCAGTCCTTATTCCAGGCACACTGAAGCACGTGCCCGTAGGTCTCGGTCAATCCGTAGACATGCATGACTTCAAACCCGAGAGAGTCCATTTTTTCCAGAATAGCGCTTGGCGGCGGCGCGCCCGCGGTGATGACTTTGACTTTATGATCAATTTGCCGTTTTTCATTGTCAGGTGCATTGGCGATTAAGTTTAAAACAATCGGCGCCCCGCTGAAATGGGTAATTTTATGATCCGCTATCAGATCATAGATGTCTTTGGCAACCACATATCGACATCAAAAAAAAGTACCCGCCAAAGCGGCGATGGTCCATGGATAGCACCACCCGTTGCAATGAAACAGCGGCACGGCGGAAAGATATTTCAGATGATTGGGCATGTTCCAGGCGATAACACTCCCCATGGCCATTAAATAGGAACCGCGGTGATGATAAACCACGCCTTTGGGCCGGCCGGTTGTTCCGGAGGTATAGTTCAGCGATATCGCCTGCCATTCATCCTCCGGCCTTCTCCATTTGTAGTCCATATCGCCTTGTGCAAGAAACTCCTCGTAATTGCATTTGCCAAGGGGGTCGCCTTCGCCCGCTTTCAAGTCGGCCTGTGGATCTTCAATATCAATTACCAGAATCTCTTTGTTAGACTTAGCCAGCGCCTCATTGACGGTGGGAGAAAGCTGGGTGTCGGCGATAAGGGCCTTGGCGTCTCCATGATCCAATATGTACGCGATGGTATCGGCTTCGAGCCTGGTGTTGATCGCATTGAGAACGGCGCCGGTCATGGGGACCGCATAGTGGGCTTCAAAAATTTCCGGCGTATTCGGCGCGATGATAGACACCGTGTCGCCCAGTCCAATGCCGTGTTTTTCAAGGGCGCTGGCGAATTTGAGGCACCGGGAATATGTCTCCGACCAGGTGTAGGTTCGATCGCCGTATACAATGGAGGTGTAGTCAGGAAACACTTCTTTGGTTCTTTCAAGAAAAGATAAAGGCGTAAGCGGTACAAAATTGGTTGCATTCATGTCCAGGTTCATCTCATAATTATTAAGTTTTGAATTCATTGCACCCCTCCTTGTGTCTTTTCAATTGTGACCGGTTTGCTATTTCACAGATTGCGCTTTTAGCGCGAGGAGTATAGAGAAAATGCCCCAGCACGTCAAGAGGGAGAATTGTGTTGGTTAATGGGTATTTGGTATTGGGTAATGGGTATTGGGTAATGGGTATTGGGTATTGGTAGTGGGTATTGGGTAGTGGGTAGTGGGTATTGAGTAGTGGCATTGAGAATTAGACAGTCACCCAATCAGTTTCGTGCAAATTGGGTAAAACATTTGTAGGGCATCTTTGTAAAGCACTAACAAACAAGTTTTTACAAAGATTGTTTTATCCTTGCATTAGTGGTGCTGTCCGACAATAATGTTATTCTCAACTCACATTCAATACGAGGGTCTGATTTATGCGACGGATCGAAATCGACCAAGACAGATGCAGCCGTTGCAATGGCCCGGTTCATGGTATGTCCCGGAGAAATTGAGATGGATGCCAATCAACAGATAGCTCATTTTGTATCGCAAACCCGCTGGGAAGAGCTGCCTGCCAAGGTGCAGGAAAAAGCACGCATGTGTTTCATCGACAACCTGGCCGCTGCCATCGCCGGCACCAAAACGAGAGTCAGCCAAATCTGCGCCGACTACGCCCAGACCACCTGGATCGGCGACAGTGCGACCATCCTGCTGCACGGCAAGCGTGCATCTCCGGTCGGCGCGGCCTTTGCCAATGCTGCGGCCGCCAACGGGATCGACAGCGACGACAGTGTCAGGTACGCCTGGGGCCACGGAGGTGCCCAAATATTCCCGGTCGCCCTGGCAGTGGCGGAAAGCCTGGATCTTGACGGCGCCCAGCTGCTGGCTGCGACGGTGGTCGGTTATGAAGTGGCCCTGCGCATCGGAGGTTTCTGGCATGAACACCACCAGGATTACCAAGCCTGCGGTTCATGGGGCTCGGTGTCCAGTGCCGCGGTTGCCGCCAACTTGATGGGGCTGGTGCCGGCCGAAGTATCGAACGCCCTGGGCATCGCCGAGTACCATGCACCCAATGCACCCATGATGCGGGACGTCGATCACCCGGCCATGGTCAAGCATGCCATTCCCTGGGGAAGCATGACGGGGGTCACGGCCGCCCAGCTGGCCGGATGCGGGTTTAGCGGAATTCCCTTGCTGTTCGGGGAAAAGCGGTATCAGAATTGGGTTTTGGACATCGGTAATCGCTATCTCATGCCTGAGGGCGTCGCCTGGAAAATGAAGGGCTATGCCTGCTGCGCCTGGGCCCATGCTGCGGCGGAAGGCGCCCGGGAACTGGTGGTGAATCATGGAATCGCCCTGGAACAGATCGAGCGCATCGTGGTGGATGCGTTCAATGAAACCGTTCGCTTGGGGACCCGGTTGCCTTCGACGACCGAAGAGGCGCAGTTCAATCTGGCCTGGCCAGTGGCGGCTATGCTGGTGGACGGCGAGATCGGGCCCCGTCAAACCCTGGAGCACCGCCTTAGGGATCCTGCTATTCTAAATCTTGCCCGCCGGGTCGAGGTGATCGAGTCCGACGAACTTAACGAATTGTGCCGGCTGCATGCCGCGGGAGATCCACGGGGCCGTTTCGCCAGTATTGTAACCATAAAGCTAAAAAACGGGCGCGAGTATTGCTCAGGGATGAAAGACGGCGGCCTGAAGTTTCCGGCGCCGGAATGGACCCGGGAAAATATGGCCGAAAAGTTTCGCTGGCTGGCGACAACGGTATTGGACCGCGCCGTGGTTGATGAACTGCTGGAAATGGCCTGGCACCTGGACGAATTGGGCCGGGTCCAGGAGCTGAACGCTCGGTTGAGCTAATCTCTGATACCTGCTGCAAATTATGCGCTTCCCGGGAAAATGCCCCATGAAAATGAGGGATTTCCACTATGGACAATCCAGCAAGATTTTGAGAAAAGGCCTCTTTTCGATTCAGGACGCATTAATGCAGATTCAGAGGTTCAACCATGGCTTCAAATTTCAAAATCTTCGTCAATAAGAAAAACGATCTCCTGCATGTCAAACTCATCGGGGAATTTGACGGATCGTCGGCTTTAGAACTGATAAACCTATTGAAAGAGCATTGCCGTAAAAACGGTCAGATTGTGATTCATACTGGAGATTTATTCGCCATCCATCCCTTCGGCCGCCAGGTATTCCAAAATGAGAGTCACATATTGAACCAAAAATCCGCTCAAATCATCTTTACCGGGGAACATGCCATTAAACTCGCACCCCACTGGTGTGTGTCACTCCCCTGAAGCCCTGAGCGCCTCCTATGAAACTTCGTTAAATTAGACAGGATTTACAGGATTAACCGGATTATTTTGTTCTCCTATAGCCAAATCCTGTTGATCTTGTTGATCCTGTCAGAAAAAAGAATAGCATTTCG
>Ga0056128_1002764_pt1 | contig 21037 bp, 10 predicted proteins | sample WorMetLIZISLAND2_FD_71113 | JGI IMG/M metagenome (GOLD analysis project Ga0056128, IMG submission 71113) | Marine gutless worms symbiont microbial communities from Max Planck institute for Marine Microbiology, Germany - Olavius geniculatus... ... | reverse complement strand
CTTACAACTTTTTTCAAAGGGGGGGTCAAAAATTGGCTTAAAATGGAATAAATGAGCCATTATAACTTCGGAGTTAGGGGGTGTAGCCCGACGAAACTTTGGCACTTGACGTGTCTCTAGGTGGGGGTGTTGATGCAAGTACAACTTTTGGGGGCACCGCCCCCCTTAAAATTTGGGAGAGCAAAAAACGTGCAAAAATCGGTGCAATTTACGACAACTTTCAAGTTTGAGCGCAAATATCTCTGGAATCGATGAAGATAGCAACAACGTGTAAACGGCGTTGACAAAAGCGATCTTTTGGGCGTTGAACAAAAAAAAATTTGTGAAATTCGGTCCACTATGAACAAAGTTATAAGCGCTCATGTTGACCTACCCTAAGTCGACAATGCGCGTTCGGCATATACCAATGCATTTGAGTTCGGGCCATGTGAATTTGATGCCGGGGAAATTTTACCTGCCCCCTAATTTCCCCCAATTGGACTTAGGGCGCCGGGCGGACTCACGTTGGGCTTTGCCCCAAACTTCTAGTTTCTTATTATCCTTATACATTCATATTTCATTTATATATCACAAGGTAGTGTAAAAACACATTTATGATGTGGTGGGAAATATAACAATCACATTATTGCAAATTGTTTGCAGAGTGTGATAGTGAAAGAATTTTAAAAATTGGTTGATAATTGGCAAAGATATGGACAAAAGAAAAGTGCCACATTTTTTATTGGTCCACCCTGTACAAACATAATGTCAGCTTTAAAAAAGCTACACCAAACAACAGAAGAGAACCTTCTTTGCTGCATCGTCAAACAACTGCATCAAACTTTCACGAGCACTCAGGAATGGATTGCTTGCTGCCAGGCTGCGCACATAGTAGTAGATGCAATCCAACTTCCGACCCTGACACAAATTTCACAACAATTACCCTAAAGAAACCAGGCTACACAACATCAGACTAGCTGAAACTTTCATCGCAATGACCCCACTAAGACGGCTTGGCGGTAAAACAGTTATCATTAGGGCCCACAGTTTCTGCAGGTCGCAGAATTTCGAGCAGAGCCGTGGAATTTGCCCTTTTCCACAGAATTTTCATATTTCGGTAAAATTTCGCAAAATTTAAGAAATAAACAGCAATTAGTAATATCATTGGCTTGATGATGTAAATATTACAATTACGCAATAACTTCATCACAGAAAAAAATCAAACTGAACTGCGTGAAACTGTGTGTCCTAGTAATAGCTATCGCAACACAGCACAATCGACACAGTGCAACTTGACAGATTGTATGATTTAACAGAAAAAACGATTGGTATTTTTGCTGGATGTTGCTAGCATAATTCAGCACAACACCAGCCTTCAATAACTGAAGTTTCTGAACAAGATAGAAATCAGTTCACTCACAAACAGTAGGCCGTGGAATTTGGATGATTTTGCCACAATGAACTGCAGAATTTGGCAAAATTTACCGTGGAAAACTGTGGGCCCTAGTTATGATGTTAAACTTACGAATGTCTCTAGTCAAATCGCTATCAAGTGATTACTACGGGATTACCGCTGACAAGGTTAACAACCGCAGTCCTCTCAGCCTTCTACCTGTGTCTGGTGGCAATTAACACTCTGATCCCATATGACAAATGATGACCCATAGCTCTGAGATGGGCTCCCATAAAAAGCTATACACAACCTTTAACTTGTTTAACAGTTAACTAAAATAGAAATAAAGAACAACTCTCCAGCACAACTGGGCTTATAATAACTGGGCTAATAATGGCTTATAACTGGGCTAATAATGTCTGATAATTGCAACGGCAAATATAGATGGTACATAAAAGCAGCAATCATATAATGCTCCACGCTGTAATAATTATTGCTAATTTGTCGTAATCGAAACAACCAGACTGTACAGAAAGCAGGCTAAGAATATCTGATAAAATCAGAACTACTGACCGTACACAAAGCCAGTATTGCCAGCTGGTTGTAAGGCCGACCATTCTTTGGTGCTATCTTGCGAGCTTTAGTATACCAGCTGTTTAAACACACAAATGCACTATGTGCCTCTGTCTCATCCACAACATATGATGGTATATGAAAATCTTATTATCCGACTATCAGTAGTAAACCCAGGCAAGTAACAAATCATAGTTAGCACACATCAAAAAGGTAAAGATTGTCAATTTGTATAGTGCATCGTCGCGTATACATGCCTCTAATGTGCTTTCGTCACTAACCAGAGCCGTCGGCCGCACGGCCACCGTGTGCAGCCTGCAGACACAGGCTGGCGCAGCGGCCAGGCCAGGCAGCACAAGTCAGCTGTACTAAGGTCCCCACCTTGCGTAACCCATATAATGGGTTACTACTCATTTAATCGAACCGGGAGAGATGGCAGGCTGAGTTGGCCTTGTTGATAGCAGACGCTTTACCCACAAAGTGGTCACACAGCCATCCATCAGTCTAGTGCAGGATAGGGAAAGTTCGCCGGCCAGGACTGACGTTCTAACCACTATGCTACGCCACCAACCTTATTCAATATTCAATAACATCACTGCCAACATTTGCCACACTGCCAGAGAACTTTACAATAATCAATTCATTACGTGACATACAGTGTACAACACATAGCCAAAAAAAACTGCTACAAATTCAAACAGTCAGCTATGCCTAAATGACACACGATGCTTAAGCATAAGCAGATTTTATTACTTTGACACTGGCAGCATACTGAGCAGGATTCAACACATGCATAATAAAAAACAATACCAATTAACAACACCCTGATTAACCCCTTAACTGCCAGCCCATAAAAATTCCCAGAGCCACAGTAGAGGTTGTTGTAGCTGTATATTATAGTTGTAGTAAACCCAGTTGTAGTATTAATCGCAGTGTCTATTGTAGTAGCAGTTGTAAAACTATTAGATGCTGTAGTAATAGTTTTTGTTTTTGTAGCTGCAGTAACATCGTAGTTTTTGTTGTAATATTTGTCGTTGTAGCAACTGTAGTAGCAGTAATTGTAGTAGTCGTTCTAAGCACATTCGGGGCATGGCAAAAGTGCGCTATATAAATGTCCTTAATAATAATAATAATAATAAATGCCATAGACCGTGTAATAGCAGTAGTGGTATTTGTAGTAGTAGTCATATAAGTAATAGTAATCCTCTAGTTAGTAGCTTTTTGCAGTAGTGTTAATATCACAGTGGTGTTAAAGCAAAAGAAAAAGAAGACTGCACAACTGCTGAGGTGCATTGTGTAGGAGGAGCTCATCTCCCTTCACAGCACACTGAGCCAGCAAAAGTTAATCCCAATTAAGCTACCATAAACCCAAGTTAGCCAGATGGCCAGCTACATTAACAGCACCTTTCACTGACCGGGTCAGCCCACTGGCTGTCCTGGCAACAGGGCCATCTGTTATGCAGAACTCACCGCTTCTTCCCTAGTGCTGGCTGCAGAAATCACCAGTACTCATTCTGCTTAACCACGGAGGGATGGCCAGGCTGAGTTGCCAACATAATAACTACTAGAACAATAGCAGTAACAGCTAACCTGCGAGCTCGTCCGTAATTGGAAGTTCGACCGGCCTGTTCCCGGTAACGTGCAAGATCTCCCAGACAGATCATAGTCCTCTGACATGTGACGAGCGCCAACCTCACCGTGCGACTGTTAGACTTACGCGCCACACCCTGGCTGTCACTGTTGATGTAGGTGTCAATAAAAAAGCCGTAAGTTGCTTGTAGCTTGTCGAGTAACTGCTCGTAGAATGTGAAGCCCTAACGTAACCAACAACAAGGAATTAATGCAAAAAATATGTCACAGCATTTCGGAGGTAGAGTGCAGTTGAGTATGGCAAAACATCCAAACTACAGACTACAAAGTTCTTCAACATGCTACTTGAATATTTACTTCATTAAAATATAAAATATAGCAACCAAATCTGAGTTTTGTTTACCAACAAACTTTCCAAACAACATTAAAAACCCAGGGGGAGAAATAAGTCATAAGGATGTGATTGTGAGGTGTAAAAAAAGTTGTTTCCAATTTTCTTGAAATGTCATCAACAGCAGATGGGATGTTTTGCCATTCTACCATCGGTATGCTTGAAACATGTTAACTTAGCTCTCATGCGTACTATTCAGTGAACAACTTTCTTTTTTTAACTGTTGTGTAATATTACATAAAATGCTATAAAATAAAAATTAAAAATTTCCAAAAATATCGTGTGTCCCTACTTTTCACCAGACTGCAATCGAAAGCACTGAAACCTTCTTTTAAGCCTTACGTACATTGTCTATGACAGAGAGGAGCTGTTGGCGAATGTGTTCGTCGTCAAACTCAGCCAGTTCTTGGCGCAGAACCTCAATGACGTGGTAGAAAACTGACTTCCACAGCAGCTGTTCCACGCCCTTCTGATGCGACAGTGCCAGGTCCAGCAGCAGAACTTGCTGTAGACGAGATGAGATTTCAGACCTAACATCACCAGAAACTACCACTGACACCATCGAAAAACTGGGATCAAAGGCAAATCCAAGATACAAGTAAAGGTAAAGGTGCCATACTCCAGAGGGGTGTAGGCAGGGTGCTCATCTCCCTTTCTAAGGCTTTGAGCCCGTAGGCGGATGAACCACTGAGTTCGTGATGCATGGCCAGTGCGACGCCAGGTCACCCTTCCAGCCGCGAAGCATCACCACCCTTTGGCCGGTACCAAATTATACTGCTTGGTGAACAGGGGCACGTGTGTGAACAACTTGCCCGAGACTGTTATCTGACAGTGCCCTGACTCAGAGTCGATCCCGGGACCTTTCGGTCACTAATCTCGCTCGTTACCGTTACACCACCAAGCCACACATTTTGTCCACTTGAGTATGTAGTGCGAGCCTATAACAGACCATATCACTAGCCAAGAGGGCATCAACATTAAACTTAAGGCATATCATCCAAGTCCAACTTTTAAAGAACATATCATTCTACAGTACAAAACAGTGAAAAGTTCTCAAGTTTCTGTAAATGTGTTTTGTCATGCATAACCTTCAGCATGAAACGATCTTCCTCAAACTGTTACTTCCGACTTAACTATAATGACTAGTACATTTGAAAACAGACTCAAATCTGCTCTGTGCAGTCATGCCTCCCTGCAGTGGCACATAACATATGCACACTTGTGTTTCTTCACTGTTAACATGTTTAAAATGCATAATAAATAAAATAAATCAATAGAAATGCCACCTGAGAGACATTAGATGCTGTATGCCCTCGTCGCTGTGAACTCGTCTGGATACAAGATTCTGTAACTGGGCAATCAGTGCCATTGCATCACACAAGAGTCTTTCTGCAGTGAGAGATGACTGTGAGACTGAGGCTTGATGCTGACTAGCTTCCTGCTCATAAACACTGCACACACACAACCAACTAAAAGGCGCTCGTGAGAGTGCATATCTCTGCCAAGTGAAGTGATGTAAATACAAGGAAAGGGGAGGGAGAAAAAAGAGCCGCTTCGCTGCAGGAGAGGGAAGGAAATCTAATAGTCGGCGTTGCTGCTTGCGCTATTGGTGCAATGACGTCATTGCTATTAATAGTCATCACGTACACAAACAAACACACAAACACACGGAACGACAGACAGAATGACCAATCTCTTAATCTCCTACAATGTTCACTATTTTCACTTGGTGGAAATAATGATCCATTAACATGCATTAAGCAGGGGGCGTGAGCAGTAAAAGATGTGTTTAGGTTGTTATAGAAAAACCATCTCAGAGCTATGTACAGAGGATCTACCACCTGCCATATGGAATCAGACATTACCTGCCATGCAAGTGACCCAACACAGGTGAATGTGCCTCACCTTAACCAGAGCCAAGCAGGCTGATATAGATTTATCTACCCCAAATGGATGTGATGCTAAGTTGATATAATAGACAAACATTATGTGGTTTAATTTTATTACTGTCACTGAAAATTAGCCTGTCATTAATAAGCACTAAGCTGAAAAGTCTTTAATTTTACCACAGCATATGGCAATTTGCGTCGATTTCATTACCATAATAATTAGCTTCATCAATATTGAGAGAAAAATTACACCACAAAACAAACTATCCAAGACCAACAATTACAGAACTTACTAATGATAGTAAGAGTCATCAACATATCCAAGTCCATCGTATGCTACCCGAGGGGAGCCGTACACATAACCATCAGACATTGGCATTTGTGATGCACCACTAACCGGCGGGTAGTCAGTATAATACAAATGTGGCGACGCAGAATGCCGCTGGTAATAATGAGAGGGATATACAGCAGAATGAAACTGCGCTGGCTCCATAGAGCCTTGATGCTGCAAAGATGAAAATGATTCCGATTCACTGCCGGAATGCCAGCGAGCACGACGTCCACCGTGGACCGACCGGTAACCTCGACCATGAGATGACGTAGCTGCCTGCGGTGCGGAAGATCGAGCCATATCACGGGAAGTGTCTGTTGTCACGACACCAACAGGAAGGTGAATAATTCCACCAACTCGGCCAGAATCCGATCGCTGTTGTCGACTATTTTCCTCTCGTTTGCTTTTTGAATCCTTCAAGCTACCATCAGACTGCTGTTTGTCTGTGATCTGCGCAGAATTTTTCTGGTCTCTGGTTTCTGCAGTTCTCTGCTCAGATTCATTTGTGACAGCAGCTAAATGTTGTTTCTCGCTCGGATCTTTCTGGTGGCACAAATGCGAATACCTTACTGTCCTAGCTTTCACTGAGCGATGATCATCGGCATCGTAATTCATGCCTAGCCTGTAAACAGGAGATTCTCGACCTTCAGCAGATGGGAAAGCTGCAGTGACAACCTTTTCAAGCTCCATGGATTCAAAACTAACTGCTTTAACAGTGGGATAAGAGTTCTGTTTGCTGTTAGTTAATTTTTCCTCAGCTGCTGAGTTGCCGACACTGTGCACTATTTCAGTATTTTGCACTTGTTTCTTCCTAGCACCTCGACGATGTTTAGCACGCTGTCTGCGTGATTTTTGTGCCCGTGTATCTGCGGCTGAATCGGCGGCAGCTCTGAAATCATCATGACATTCCTCATCACTCCAATCATGGTCAGACGGAGGTGGTAAATCTCCCCAACTCAGTCCATCAAAGTTGTACTCTTCAAATTCACCATCAAAGTCAAAATCAAGTTTCTCGGAACGAACAATGTCATTCGATTTACCTCTTCTGTCATTTTCTACCTTTGTTGAAGCTAAAGATGAATGAATACATCCTGTTGATTCCTGCTTTGGTTCACTGTTTTGGGACTTGGGTGCTTGCTTTGATACTTTCTGTTTCACGTCATTGGGCATATGTTTACTGCTATCCCTGTATTCAGTGGTTTTATTGGCAGAAAAGGACAAATCATCAAAACAATGAGACAATGAAGCTGCTGCGGAAGACTTCTGGGACTTTGAATAGCAACGTTTTGCACTTGATGTCGATTCCAATTTATGAGGTTCTAAATCGTCAAAACAGTCCGAGCTTTTTCCGACACTGGGTGCCCGAACGGCAGAAGACTGAGGAAATCTTGCTCCAGCAGACTTTCTAGATTCTGCAGCATCTTTCGTCCAATCAGAAGCAGACTCCGTCTCAAATGATGGTGTGGTATTATCACGTGGCTTAACACTTACAGTACCTGATACTGTACTTCCAGAGTGATCCTGCTGTGCTGACTGTTTTGGTTTAGGCACGTAGAGCTGAATATCAGGACGCTTTGCCTGCCTCTGCTTCCGATTGGCTTTCGACTGCTTTTCAGCACACTTCAAGTCACTTGTCAACTCACAAACACCACCTGCAGGTTCAGTCTTACTGGAGGACTTTTTACAGGTCATCGATTTCACATTATGCTGAGATGATGCTGACTTATTTGATGCTGTGCAGTCTGAGCGGCTACCTTTGTCATTTGTTGAACTAACTGTATTTTTATCGACAGTCTGAATTAGATCACTGTCTGCATTTGTGCATTGAGATGACACACATGAACCTAATGAAACAGTGCTAGAAGATGTTTCATTACTGAGACGACTTTGTCCGGGAATATATATGGAGCGTTCAGGACGAGATTTCTTGTGCCTCTCTGCAGCTCTTCTGCCTGCTTACAACACAACACAAAGCTTCCGATAAATGCATTAGGTATATAAAATTAACATCAAAACATATCGTATTACTGTCGTATTACCTACCTGACTGAGTAATAGTTAAGAACACTACAGCTAAGTCTGTGCAGGATATAAAACACTTCCAGCTGCATGCACTTAGTGTACTGCACGAATGAATAATATTTGGTGGGCTAACTATTTCTGAAAATTGAGTAAAATGACCAATTAATTATTACAATAATTCAAACACTTTTATGAGTTAGACTGTATTTTTACGACAGGAGATGACATAGTGTAAGTTTGTGTTAAGTTAAACCTTTTGAAGTAGCAAAGAAATCTTGAGGCATGTCCGGCAACTTAGCCGCTGCGAGTGGCTGACAGCTGCTAAGCTACTGGACACTCGGCTATGGCAAGCCGCTACGAGCACATTGCAGCATAAAAATTTTATGCTACGTTACAGTTTAGCCCAACATCCGGGCTTCTGAATGTAACAGTTTTTAGATGAAAGTTAAAAAATCACCTATCTAAATGTGCCACCGAACAGTATAAAACAACATTAATGCAAAATCGTTCTCTTAATTACTATTTCTACTTGAAACTCGCCTCTTACAAGCAGCAACAACCATTTTAGTGGACAAATTGATGTGTCACGTTCGTCTCCGCTAGCCGCTAACGTAGATTGTTGTCTGACGAAAAGTCGTAGTGGCTAGCACAGCAGCTCTCAGCGGCTAAGTTACCGGACGCGCCTTTGGTCTCGGTCTTGATCTTTACAAAAAGTCTTGTTTACATTACCAATAACCACGCAAGTTGACAAGATTGTGAAAACACATTGTCATTCTGAGAACAACTACATTAACACCAACAATTCACACATACCACCCAAAGCTTCTTCGCCATTGCTTCTATCAGCCATATCTTTCAGTTGTTTATAAGTTAACTTTACAACATTATTTTCATCGCAAGCCATAACTGGGACGCAGAATAGCTAACCTTACGTCACTCGAGTGAAAGTAAACAACACTAACGTAACGTATGAGTATTTGATGTCTCATTGAGCAGTCTGCATCTCAAATTCTCAGTAAAACAGCTAAGTAGAGATGTGTTTGCAGCCAGGGCTCTCTTGGACCGCATGTAGTGGCAACGGAATATTCCAGCACTCCTAGTCCCAATATCCTCAGGTAGCGAGGGCAGGGCAGACAGCAAAGGCATTCTCACCTTAACCGTAACCTCTGGCCACACCTATGCAATAACATAATTGTTGCACCAGCGTTCGGAGTTAAGCCCTAAAACTATATAACAGAATAAGCTTGCACTGATAATGATAACCCAACGGGCCATTTAGATTGAGTGGTTGGTTGGGAAAACTTTGTATGCGAGAGGCAGTGCATGCATTAATGTACGAGTTCATTTGCAACTGAATGGCGATACTGATACCATAAGTTGTGAGTTGTAGGTCAACATAGAAGTTTTAGAACATCTAGATTTTGTATCGAGATAAGTGAAAAGTCACACAAAAATACACTGTGTACATAACTAGAGAGTACCATATACATATTGAACTAAGAAACAGACAAACCAAATATAAACCAATTTTCTAATTACCACACTCATTGCCCCAGCAAGGCCAATATTATACAGAAATTAAACACATGTTGAATCAACATGTTGCCTTAAAATTTCTAAATATCCACAAGCAGTTCACTCACAAAAAGAGAGCAGAGACTCATTTATTACGCCATTGTCGACGCTTAAAATCTCACTTAAGCAAAACTAACACAAAGTTCATGATGTGTACACCTGTAGCCAAGATTGATGGGTTTGTTCAACCCCTCCCCTATGATCCCGTTAGCCGGAACCATGGCCAGAACCAAAAAAAACGTTGCACAGAAATAGCGAACAATGTTACCACTAGACCTAGATGCAATTTTTGAGCTGAAAATGCAAAAGAAATATTTGCAAAAACCCCACCAAAGAAAGCTTACCCCTGACTCCCTAGGCAGATTAATGGAAGGCCATTTCATGGAGATGGGAGTAAAGTCAAACCCTCCTTTGGAATAGTCTGGCTAAAAGCCTGACATGAAATTGCTACAGTCCACAAAATTTTCGATAACAAGAATGCAAAGCCCGGCAATGGCTTGCACACTGCACAAGATTTTGTCAATAAATCATATCCACAGTTAACCATAAAACAGCCACAAAAGAAAAAAAACAGAAAACATATCGATGTACAAAGTACAAAAAAATACAAAACACCATTCCACTGAGCATCAGCATAGTTTGCTGAAGCAGCTACATACAGAAATTATACAAGACTGTACAATAAATTAACTAAAATACAGTCAGAGACCGCAGACCTCCGCCAACGCCATGTTGTTCGCCAGGTGGCATTACCATATTCGGTTTGGCAGCGGTTTCCCCTATGCCCCATTTAACGCAATGTTAACAAAAATTTCAAAGTAATACAGAATCCAGGATTCCTTCCGGATCACCCCCAAAATTGAATCACTTGTAGTTTTTGCCATTCCCAACATTCCCTGAAAATTTCAGAAAGATCCTTCCATAACTTTTTGAGTTATCTTGGTAACAGACAGACAGACAAACTCTGGCAAAAACATAACCTCCTTGGTGGAGGTAATTAAGATTAGTAAAATTTAATCAACACAATATGCCACCATAACAACATATACGGCAATTACAGTACTGATAAGAAACGGCTCTGAAGCTGGCTGTGCACTAGGGCATGAAACATGGTGAGTTCAGATAGATGATTAATTTATGCAATAAAACAAGTCACAGTACTGTCAATAAAAGTGCCAATATTAAAGCATTAATGGGCTGAAAAAAATATGGGGTACACCCTCTGCATTGGACTAGGAAGTCTGGGAAAGACAGTACTGTAAACTCCTAAAGCAGCCAGGCCCATCAAGAGGGGAGAGGACAGGGGGTAAGTTACCCCAAGCCCTGCAACGTTTGGGAGCCCCACTGTCGCTCAAAATATAAAGTACATCAGAATGCACCATTTTAGAAAAAAAAATTCAAAACTTTTCTCCCCAGAGGGGCCCTGCAACAATATTTCCCCAGGCCCCACCGTGGTTCTCGATGTAACCGCCAGCAGGGTCTGGAACTAGCCTTGATGGAAAACTAGTCTTGGTGCATTTTGGGTTTGAAAAACACATCTGATGCAGAGCAGATTGGTACTTCTGCAACACTTTCAATCTCACAAATGCACCATTTACTGTCACTGTAAGAACAAGAACTGTCAGTACCCCCAGAAACAGTACAGTAAACTATGACACCATAACCAGCACTAACAAGAAAATAATCATAAAATGTCAGATTGTTAATAAATGCAGAAATGTATTCTTTAAGAACATAAAATGACATAAAATTAAAAGCACAAAAAATGACTAAAATACAGTCCACAAATTTCACACAACAAGTAGAGCATAGTGCAGGTCCATAACTAAACTTAAAGAAATAGGAATTATAAATATTAAATATGGACAAAATATACACAGGTCACAGCTGTATGACTTATAGTTATAATAACACTAGACGATCACTGGATTATAAAGAGTCCAAACTCGAATCCAATTTTTAACAATTTGTGGACAAAAGTACACAGAACTAACATTATCATAATATATGTAAAAAAAAACTTACCAGTTTAAAAATGTGTGTAAAGACGATGTGATGATATTAATCCTCTAAAACAGGAAAAATCATTTGGGTAACTCTAGAGGGGGCTATGTACACTGTGTCTCAAAAAACATCTCCGACATTTTCGACTGTAACTTGAAAAGCAATTATCAGATTTTGATAATTTTTGGTACGAATATTCCTGACACAACTTGCCATAAAATGACCATTCAGTTTCCCACCTCACCCAATGTTTGTTTCTGCACTACCTGGGGAAGACACAACCAGCATAATATCACTTTTTTATCCAATGCGATATGATTGCTTAATTAACATAACGCGTAAAAACACATATTGTTCACATTTCTGACACTTTGGCTAACATTTCATCCATCTGTCCATTTTTCAACTGCCTGCAGTAAAATTGCTTGAAGTGTTGGCCCACTATGTGAACATATAGTCAAGGAGACGCTTTCTCCATTCATTGACAGCAGTATCGATAAAGTTCTGCTCTAAACCAGTCCAGCCTGTACCAGTGGTTTCTTGACTTCACAAACATTCCTAAACTTCATCTGGTAGACACTGCTGCATGACAGTCAAACCTTGTAATAGACCGGCTCTTGGGGCCCACAGATTAGGATAAACAGAATTTATCGATGTTTTTTTCATTCATTTTAACACATATTATGCTTCATCTGATTTCCCCAGGTAGTGCAAAAGCAGACGTTGAATGAGGTAGAAACTAAAACACTTATTTAATAGCCAGTGGTGTCAAAAATATTTCTGCCAAAAATTATTAAAATCTGCTAATCTTTCTTGAAGTTACGATCGATAATGTCGGGATCTTTTTTTAAAATTTTTCTGTTTATTTCAAACCATATTTCGCTTGATCTGATTTCCCTAGGTAGTGCAGAAGCATACATTGGGTAAGCTGGGAAACTGAATGGTCATTTGATGGCAAGTTGTGTCAGGAATATTCGTATCAAAAATTATCAAAATCTGATAATTGGTTTTTTAGTTACAGTCAAAAATGTTTTTGAGACATAGTGTATAATGTATATGGCATCCTTACAAGGTGAGTCTAGTTAGTATTCACTAAAATAGTCTAAAGCCGATCAAGTATTTTGGGTTGGCTGAGGGTCAAAGTTTGCCTTCTCCCATAGACTTTGAAAGTCATACAACACTCACATTATCGCGTGAGGTGAGATGTTTCCACTCAGAGAAAGGCTCAGTGAAATCGTCTCATTTTTTGGCAAAGTTAGACCAAATACTAACTCAGCAAATTGGCTCAGTAAAATTCTAAGTCAGAAAGTAAAGTCACTCTATCTTGCACACAACCAAAGTTATGACACTTTGAAGAATTTTAAAATTTTCCCCATAGGCTTTGAAAGTCATCCTTACAACACTCACACTATCGTATGAGGTGTGATGTTTTTATCGAATTTTTGGAATAAATAAGTCAAAAATTAAATTTTTATTTTTTAACCTTAAAAAGGCACTTCCTTGCGCAGAACCACATCATTTGACATATTAAGCTTCAAAATCGGTCCAACAGACTCGCCGGTAGGCGAGTAGAAAAACCAAAAAAGTTAAGTAAATTTCGAACAAAGGGGTGTATATTTCACCTATATGGGAGCAAAAACCACTAGGTGGATTGAACCCAAATGCTTTTGGTGGTAGGCGTCCATGATATAATCACGCCAATCAAATTTAGCGACGACCGGTTCAAGGGTTTTGGGTTGACTGAGGGTCAAAGTTCAAAGTTTGCCTTTTCCCAGACTTTGAAAGTCGTCCTTACAACAGGGTAAAGGTAAAGGTCAGAATATAGCTTTTAAGGAGCGAACCCCTCACAGAACTACGGAGCATTACTTGTGAGGTGTGATTATGTTAGAGAGATTCAACCTCAGAATTTACATGTTGAACTAAAAATAATTAATAACAAATATACAACTGCAACAAAAATAATAGCTTGTGCTTATTTACAAATAATGCTGGCCATAATTACTATGCACATTAATATTAACTTCCAGACTCAATCTGCTGCTGACAATTATGATAATGGTCACAATGAACAAACACAAAATCACAAATAACAATAATATTGCTGTAGGTTTGCCCAAGCACCACAGATTATCAGCTGCTATCAACTGCAGCTCAGATCCAAAGATTGTTCGTTCAGTGATCGTTGATCAGTCTACAGCACCGCTGACCACTAAGTCCAAGTTGGACTATTTCTGTGACCCAGGGACAAATTCAAAGGAGGTGGGAGCCCTCCCCCATTGGCTGGATGCATCTTAAAACAATTGAAAATTTTGCGCAAAAATGCATCATTTTCCACAGAATTTTAAACAATTTCATGGGAAGGGGCCACAGCTCCCTCTCTAGACCACACCCCTTTAGCCTTCCACCCCCGCTATTCCAAACTTCTGGATCCACCACTACTGTGGACCGAGCTGATCTGTCGTGCCACGAACTGATTTCGAGTCACTAAACATAAGCAATTTCTGTGACCTGCAGTTGGTCTGCTGTGATCTGCAGTGTTTAAGCAGACCATTTACTGTCGAAGCTATCTGGCAGAGATGGTTAACGGGAATGCTTCAACTAACACTAAAGTGCAAGATAAAGTAACTGTCACACCAACAAAGGGCAGCAATGAAATGTAACAACAGAATAGTTTTCTACACCACCTGCTAAACAGCATTCCAATAAAAAATATGACTCCAACAACTTTTCATAACCAGGGCCACAGTTTTAATTTCTCAGAATTCTATTCCGAGCTATTTTCACAAATTCCATAAATCACAGTAACCTCCCATACATAATCCAATACAAAGTAGATGTCAGACAATTGACAAAGTCAGCCAACTTCTGCGGGCATGGTTTAGTCACCCAAAAAAAACTGACCAACAAAATCATTAAACCATGACCTACGACTGATTTTATTGTTTGCAACTTCGTACGATATCAGCTAGCTACATAAATACACAACAGCAGAATAGAAACTAAAAAAATGATAGTTGTGATGTTTTTCTGCATCTAATGAATAAAAATAAACATTACAGAGTAATAAACAAATCGTCCACTGCAAACAATCACCATGGTAACAAAAACAAAATCTGTTGTCCGATACCCAAAAAGCTTTTAAATAGTCAAGAACAGAAAATCTTTTATGTTGGAAGATAAAATTGAACAGTTTGATCAGATGACAATTTTGTTGGCTTTCTCTACAGGAAGACAAGATTGGCCAACTTTATCAATAGTCTGACATCGGCTTAATGCAGTCGACTGACGGCTGAGTCAATGTGATGTGGTGCCAACTTTGTCCACGAATGTGTGACATCCGGGGGACAACATCGCTCATTACTTCGTACCAGGTCCAGAATGTGCTGAACAATCAGATCTATCGCAACTGCAAACAAAAAAACCAGACCCATTGTTAAATGCAGAATCTACACCATGACCCACAAAACATCTCCGACATTATCAACTGTAACTTGAAAAAGGAGTGGGCAATTTTAATGATTTTTGGTACAAGTATTGCTGACCCATCTGGCCATAAAATGACCTTTCAATTTCCTACCTCACCCAATGTCTGCTTCTGCAGTTACGCTTCTGCAGTTACGCTTCTGCAGAAGAAACAGAATCTCAATTAAAATGAACAAAAAACGTCAAAAATGCTCAATTTACCTGCATTATCAGCACCACGTGGAATGATAATGTCAGCACACTGCTTCGTCTGTGAGAACACAAACTTACAATTTGACCACACAGTTTAAATTCCAACAATAACTAACCGGTTTCTGTTCAACCAGCCTAGAACTGATCTAGGTCAAGCAGGGACCCAAAAGAGAACTTGCTGGGATTACTGGAGCACATTTTATGGACCAAATGCGATATCAATCAATCGAATATCAATGAGGAGTTTTTAAAGTGGCCTAAATAGTACCAACTATATACCTTATGTCTAGACAACAACACTACAGCACTAAAGTATAAATGACAATTAATACATGGTTTTGACACATTAACACATTGCAAATATTGGCAAAATTGTGCAAGGACCAGATGAATGGGTGACCAGGTGGGAAAGTAAACCATCTCGGTATAAACCAGATACCAGGTTCAACTCAACCTTCTACTCTCCAATCCACTAAATGGCAAAACAGGTATCAGCTTTCGAACTAAGTACTCGCAAATGGTAGATATAACACAACAGCTGCCTATTTTGTAACTAATCCAAATAAGCAATACAAACTCAGTTCATCGAATCGGCCTAAATTATAACATTATGCATGCTGTCTAGTGACACTGACTTCACAACCTAGGTTACTTCATCCCCTGTTTATCACATGCACATCTCAGCCTCTCAGGCAAAACACAAGTTACACAACGTTCATCAGTTGTAAAATAACCACGTTTCAGTATGGTCTACAGTTCATTAAATGCCTCGTTACACTTACATATGGTGCTTGAGACCGTGATGAAAGGTATACATACTAACTATTAAGACCCAATGGTGCTGACGAGGAGTAAATTAAGCATAGGTTTCAACATGGTCTACAGTGTATTAAGCGACACATGCAATGACACATAATACACCGCAAACCTTGTTGAAACTTATGATTATTTCCTGACTGTGATCGACAGTGAGTTCTGCCTGAGACTGGGTGCTGTACGCAGACCCAAGCTGTGTTTCAGTCATTATGCATAAGTGGAGTAAGACTATGAGCAATTATAACACTCTAGACAGTGTAAAGAGAGACAGAGAACAAAAGTACAGGGTGGGCCAAAAAAAATGACCCAACTTGTCAGAACTTTGTCAAATCTTCACCAAATTTGCTAATTTTTTTCACATGGATAGCCAAGACAATAGAATTATGTGAAATACACTCATTGTCCACATCACCTAATTTATGTTAATGCACTACTGCGTGAAACACAGATGATCCAAATTGTTGCATAATGCTGCGTTGTTGTGCCGTAAGAGTTCAAACAAACTTAATTTAGCACACAATAAACTAAAATGTGATTTATTTAACAGAATTATAAGTTTGTGTAACAACTTGCTTCCAAATTATTAGAATTTAGAGAGTGTACACAACGGTTTAGACGTGATGCCATGGCTGATAATGGCACTAACGATCAACTGATCAATATCACAGCATTCATTCATGGATTAGATGTGTTTTTAGCTCAAAAGTCAGCTATTTTGTTGTGTGCTATTTTCGGCGTAAAACATTTAATACCACCAAATTAATAAAATCATGTGGCACTCTCTGTTAAATTGATAATGAAAAAAATGAGCAATCTCATGCAGATAATCACCACGTAATGAAACAACTTGGCGTATCTGTGTTTTACACGGTAGTGCATTGACATAAATTAGGTGAGGTAAACAATGAGTGTACCTTACATAATTCTATAGTCTTCACTATCTGTGTGCCAAACATTAGCAAATTTGGTGCAGATTTTATGCAGATCTGACAAAAACAAGTTGAGTCATTTTTTGTAGGTCACGACTCATGAAATAATTATAGTAATAATCTCGTAATAACAGTGAGAGAAGATGTAACTAACAGGCAGACAAAACTCCTCGAAGGCGGGTTTGACATAGGTGATGTACTGGTGGAGAATCTGCTCCAGCTGACGTCCTCGCTCCTTTAAGTCCCTCTGCACTGCACATACACACCACCAGCACAAAGCTTAACAAGAAATTTGAGCTAATGCTTATGAGACACGTGAAAGCCTATAGCACTTCCTGTTCACAAACTGTCAGTCACCGTGGGCCATCACGGCAGCACGTTTTCTACGTCATTTCCGTAGATCGTCGACATCAAAGGTAAATTTGACGAAACGCTGGGTGCCAATATTACTGTCAAAGTTATCAGAAAATTCTGCACTTTCAGGAAAATGGATAAAATGTATATGTTAATTTTGGTGTCCACAGACCTTTAAATGCAATTCACTAGACATGGAAGCCTCAATCAGACAAAGTTGTTACATACGAACAGTGGAGCAATCAGGCACATGAGCAGTAATATGATGGCAACAGTAACTGTGTATAGCTCATCATGGAAACCCAACTCAGATCTACGAAAGTTCACAAAAGGATCATAAAGTGTCACCTGACACAGGAAATCACAGTAACACACCAAGCCTTAACCCAGACAAGCAAACTGATACTCGGTTTACCTTAAAGGTCCATGGACGCCAAAATTAACATATATATTTTATCCATTTTCCTAAAAGTGCAGAATTTTATGATAACTTTGACAGTAATATCGGCGCCCGGCATTATGTCAGCACCAAAAAATTTACCTTTGAAGTCGACGATCTACGAAAACGACGTAGAAAATGCGCCGCCATGATGGTCTGCGGTGACGTCATGAGTTTAGCCTATAGACGTCATGAATATTAATGGCCTAGCCTAGAATGATGATGTCGTTGGCTAGGCCATTAATATTCATGATCTATATGGGCTAGGGTCATGACGTCAGTGCAGGCACTGATAGATTAGAATATTTCGCATAACGTAACGTAATGCCGCATTTTGTTTGAATTGACGCGTTAATTTCATATATTTATGAAGCTCAAATCGACATATTATATATGCGAGGTTAAATGTCTAATTTAAATCTACAGAAATTGCGCGAGTTAGACCATGACCATGGACCGTTAAACTGGTTAAAACTGGTTTAAATTTCTTATGTACAACCTCGCCTGCATTAATCACATGGTAAAATGGTAATGAGATGGGCGCAGCCCAAGTGACCAACAGATGAAAGTGCATTCCAAAACAAAATCAAATCCTGTAATTTTTGTATCAATTTAATCTGATCCTTATTTACATGTTCATATGGGAAATTTCAGCATTTTGAAAATAAGTAAATGACATGTAGTGGCCACAACAACATACCTCGTCGGGCTAGCCTCATGTCTGCGTCCATGTCAACAAACAGTTTTAAATCAAACATGTCCCGCATTTCCTTGAAATAGAAAACAAGAATTCCCTCGAACAAAATTACGTCTGCTGGTGAGACTGTTCTGCCCGGCTTTGAGTACCTGTTACAGTAACATAACTGAATAAAATCACTAGGTAACAAAAAACAAGTTACAGTAACCAAGTAAGCAAATTTGTATTGTGCAAAATGTCCATGAAAAAATCCACAAAATCTGAGGTGAAAGGAGTGAGGAGAAGATTAAAATAGCTGAACAGCTACATTGTAGAAAAATGTTTTGAGGTGGCAACAAAAACAACACATGGAAGGAAAATTGCAAATATCTATAGTAAAGATGACAAATTAATGCATTAACTTAAGGCATTAAAGTGACAATAAATTAACATGCATTAAAATGATTAATGCACGCTAAAAAAATTAAAACACATACATAAATTTACTAAATTCTGCGAAATAGGAGTTCCAATATTCCATTAAACTGTGATTATTTGACGATCGAATAATATTCAAGTAATTAGAAATGGTTTCGTTGCCATTCCATCACTACTGTTACAGTCCCTGTGACAGAAGCACGACTTCGTGGACTTCATTCCTATCACCCTCTTGACGTAGTCCACCTACAATATCAGCAAAACTGATGATGCGTTATTAACTTGTTAACGCATGAATTAAAAAAATTAATGCAATGTGTTAACGTGTTGAAAAAATTAACGATTCAACAGCTCTAATCTACATCTGAAGGATATTCAAAAGCATGCTTGTATGTTATACTCGTGTTTTCTTTTGCCTGGAAACATTTTCGTAACAATGATATATAAATTCACAGACTTACGGACTATGACTGACGAAATCATATTCGGACACTGTTACTGTATGTCCATCTTTAATACTCTTCACTGTGTCCATCATTCGTTTCTCATCAAATGCATCTACAATATAGCAGCAGCATGAATGCTAAATACTCAAATACTTCATGTAAAAAACACGAGGGCCATACAGTGGTGCTGATCGCCATTTCTTTAGCCCTCAGCCAGACACCAGTTTAGAATGCAAGTGTGAGACCACAGATATGTGGTTAGTGTGTCATGCCGTGTGCCTGTTTATGTCCCAGCTTTTACTTGCACTTATTGCAGTTACCCACAAAGGGATGGCCAGGCTGAGTTGACCTGTGTGGCTGGTTATTTACTAGGATGGTTTACCTGCCCGCCAACAGTCAACCATCTAAGTACTAACCAGGCTCAGCATCGACTGAATTCGTTGCTGCAACCTGTCCCCAATGACGTTATGAACTAAGCCAAACCGCCCCCACAAATTCTCTGCACTGGAATAATAAGAGAAATGCACCAAGCTGAGTTTGTGTGGCTGTATGCTGTGGTAGTCTTATAGTTAAAGTGATATGTATTAGGATATGTACAATGATTAAACTTGAAAAATTGCACAAATTTGATGGCCCAAGAATTCAGTATAATAGCTTTTCGGGCCGCAAACTGCAGATGATCTTATAAACCTCTATATGCATCAACAAACAGCAAAACTGCACAAAAAGCAAAATGTGACATAACAAATGAAGTATTTATGAGCAATCAGAACATTTGCTCAGTTGTGGACTCACAATGCTGAAAATGGGACTGAAAGTCAAATGGCAAAATACTACAGTGTAAAATTAAATCATGTGCACTTCAGATGCTACCTGGATGGTCGAAGTTGAACTCTCCCTTGACAGCGAGCTGCTTCTGCCGGGCATCCAGCTCCCTGTAGAAGCAGTCCTGAGTGATGACCTCAACATGGCAGTTTCTGTCGAGAGCACTGACAATCTTCTCACAGACTTGCGACTAAAACACGCCACGCCAAACAGTGGGCGACTTCAGTTTTTGACTTGACTTTCGCTGAGCCTAAACTTCGGTCTAAGTACCTACTTAAGTCAAAAAGTGAAGCTATTTCGCTGAGACTTTTGCTGAGCCTAAACTTACCTACTTAGACCGAAGTTTGGATTCAGCGAAAGTTGAGCCGAACTAACCTGGCTAAAGTCGGTTCGATTTGCATGGAAGAGATAGCTTTAGCCCTTAACTTTCGCTGAGCCTGAATCCACTTCAACTTTTGACTTTAGCTGAGCGAAAACATGGCGAACATTTACAGTCCTATGCATACGGATAGTTTAGTAAATTAAAGCAGCCTGGTACCAAAAATAAACGCCATAATAAATATGCAATGACATCAGATGTTACGTAATTAGGCCCTACGTCATTTGCGTGCGCGGCGCAATTAAATAAGCAAGTCCAAGCGTAAATGGTTGATTAATTTCCTGTTAGGTTTACGTGTTTTTCCGCCATTTTT
>Ga0056128_1002763_pt1 | contig 21039 bp, 20 predicted proteins | sample WorMetLIZISLAND2_FD_71113 | JGI IMG/M metagenome (GOLD analysis project Ga0056128, IMG submission 71113) | Marine gutless worms symbiont microbial communities from Max Planck institute for Marine Microbiology, Germany - Olavius geniculatus... ... | reverse complement strand
AGGCAGAAATACAAATACAGAATATAAAAAAGTACAATACCACCAAAAAACCGGACAGACAAGACGAGACAGAACAAATACTAATATAGGCCTACATAAAGTTCAAAGGTACACATTATTTTCAACAAGTTTCGGTGCACTAGTCGACGACATGACTGTTGCATCTTTGTTCTTGACATCTCCGCTATACACTTACCCGTCATGCCGCGAAATTTTTAACGACACAAAGAAAACAAATTGACAACTAGAAGCCTATTTAACTCCCAAACGCAACATTGGAACATTTGTGAAGTTATTTACGAACTTAAGTGATTTGTTCACTCCTGGCGAAACTCTGTGCCACATTTAAAGTTTTAACTTTACTGCTTCAGAAGATGTTTACCGTCGTCTCTTTTTTTCCGTCAGGTCCCGGCAAAGCCAGGCCGCGGGCCGTCATGATGCTCACTTTAGTAAAAGAAAATGCACAGCGGCTGTAACACAATAATACTGCATTTACCGTAAAAGCAAAAACAGATATTATTTAAATAGCGTAAGCTATAAATTTTGTACTGGATTTTTAATAATTATGTTCGTTGTGGCATTCAAAACAATAAGCTTTAAGTTTGGACCCTTGATTTTATTGGACGGAAACAGAGAGTAGAAACACAGCTTGAGAGTCATCATCATCATCATCATCAGCTGTCGTCTTCTGATGCAGAAGTTTGACATGCTGTCCGGACACAGGCCCCCCATTTATGTCTGTTTTGTGCAATATTTTTAATTTTTTCATAAGAGTCCAAACTCATCCAGTTTTTGATGTCATCAACCCACATTCGTCTCGGTCTTCCTTTAGCTGTTTGTGAGTTCATTTTGCCCTCAAGAATTTGTAGTATAGTCTCTCCTGCAGATCCCCTTAGTAGGTGACCTGCATAGGACAGTTTCTGTTTCTTGAGAGTACCGGTGCTAAAAAAGCTGGGTATTCGTGTTCAAGATAGCTGCTCTGTTAGCATTAGTTTTTTTTGTTTTGTTAGTTGTAACAAATGTATTTAGTAAGAAAAACCATTTAATCATCTCATTACATTTTAATTAATCAAACTCGACAGGTTCGAAAAACTCGAAAAACTTAACATTTTATTCCTGTGCGTCAGCTGGTCCTGCATTTGCAAATTTTTCAGGTCGCAGGATTTTATTTGTCAGATTCAGATGTCTATTTTCCATATTTACTATTTGTCGCGGTTTCTCGTTTTCAGCTTGCATTATAGTCGATCTATTAATGTCGTAATAAAAACCGATTTATGAAAGTAATTTCTGAAATATTTAATTTTGTCAGTGTGAAAATAAAGTCAACGATGTGTTGCGTTTTTAGAACAAATATTGTAATTGGTGATCAGCATCATCAAATTTATCATCAACAAAAGCAGAATTATTTTGCAATTTATTTATAGTGCCATATTAGGCTACAGCATCAGCACGCATGCACTCGATCACGATCAGTGAGTGACTGCAATTATATACCAAATGCAGATTATTACAATTTGAAGCAGACGAAAAAAAACAAGAAAGTCGTAATGCCTGCAAACATTAAATACTACACAACCTAAAAAACAAGAAAAAGCAAAAATCGCGTCACACAAATAACAAATTTGAATTACAATCACAACATCATTAAATGACATAACACACAACTTAATCAAGAAAACCACTGAAAACATAGCAAAAACACTACTACTACACACTGCATAAAGTGCTTTGTATCAAGGCGTCTTATCGTACAACACAACTTGATGACTATAAACGTTTTATTACGCGCGACAGCATGTACGCTCGTAATGCTTCGCGCGTCTTAGCTATCGACGAGGCGTTCGACCGTCCGTCCGTCACACTGCGGTACTGTGTCAATACGATGCAACCTAAGATCACGAAATCTTCACTGTTTCAGGTCTTTATGGATGACGTCAGACACAAAGTCCTTAAACTGAAGTGTTTTAAGGTAACTCAACAAAAGCCGCTGTAGCTATTGTTGCTGCGGCAGACTTAGCTGAAATTTGACACTTTGATTGTTAATAAATAGTGTTTTGTTCACGTAAAATTTTGCCGGAATCAGATTTTGTTTGTTGGAGTTACGTAAATGTACAATAACAGGGTGGTTTACTTATGTATCGCCATATTGCTAACGAAGATATTTTGCTATCGATATTCAACAATTAATAACTTTGCTAAAACAAGATAATGTTCATACGAACACGGAGTCTGTCCAATGCATTTCGATAGTTTACAGTATATATCCGTATAAATGTAATCAGTGAGCCGTTTAGACCGATAGAAAAAAATCAAACAGTTCAATTTCAAATTGTACAGCAGCAAAGATCCCTTCATCCTTCTGTATTATTTTAACTAAACGACAGATATTGTCAGTCACGAGACCATTCAATTCGTCACTAGCGCTTTACTATAAAAGGTCCATCGTCACCATGCGTCTATCTTGCACCATTATGGAGATATGGCGCCTCAAAGATAATGGGGTCACGAGTTTGATTTTTTGGGGTCACGTGACGTCATCGGTCACGTGACCAATCGACTCACGGGGGTCGACTTAGTATGGGTGGTCCATAGTGACTATGCGTCCATCTGGCACCGTTACGGAGATATGGCGCCTCGAAGATAATGGGGTCACGTGTGTGACCTTTTGGGGTCACGTGACGTCATCGGTCGCAAAAGAAAGATGGAAGAAGGGAAAGAGAAAGAAGAAGGGGTAGGGGAAAGAAGGGAAAGGGAGAGGGAAAATGGAAGAGGAAAAGAAAGGAAAAGAAAAAGGAGAAAAAGAATAGAAAGTTAAAGGAAAGGGGAATGATAATGGAAAAGGAAAGGGAAAGGAAAAAAAGGAGAAAGGGTAAGGGAGAGGAAAAGGGGAGGGAGAAAGAAAAGGGAAAGAGATATGAGAAGGAAAAAAGAAAGGAGAAAAAAAGGGAAAGGAAAGAGAAGGGGAAGGGTAGGTAAAAGAAAGGGGAAGCGGAAGGTAAAGAAAAGAGGAAGCGAAAGGGAAAGGAAAAAGGGGAAAAGGAAAGGGTAAGGGAGAGGGGAAGAGAAAGGAAAAAGGGATGAAGGGGAAGGAAAGGGGTGGGAAAATGGGGAAAAGAAAAGGGGAAAAGGGGAAAGGACAAGGGAAAAGGAGAAGGGAAAAGGAGTAAGGGAAGGGGGAAAAGGAAAAGGAGAAGGGAAAGGGAAAGGAAAAGGGAAGGTGGAAGAAGATAGCTTAAGAAATGTAGGACGCACGGACGCAGGGATACAAAGGTGATTTTATACTCTGTCCAATGCTGTGCATAGCATTGGACAGACAATAATATTTTTCAGCGAAATTTGGTGATCGATTTATCAACTTTTTGGGAATTAAGCGCGCAAAACTTTATTCAGATTCGTTCAGATTTGACATTTCTATTGTACGATGACTTTTTTTACGCGAAATAGCAGAATGCTTCGCGCGTCATAGCCATCGTCTAGGCGTCTGTCTGTCTGTCCGTCCGTCTGTCTGTCACACCTTTAAGCCCTATCAAAACGGTGTAAGCTAGGATCACAAAATCTTCATTGTGGGCTGCCCAAGATCTATAGTTTTTTGCGACAAAATTTCGTGCATCTCTGTGAGGGGGTTCCTTTCGAACGAGTACGTCAAAGAGGGGTACTCCCCCCTTAAAAAGACGTTATTTGGCCGCCATTGGCTCGCCTAGTGTAAAAACGGTTGCAGATGGGTACAGACATGCTGCACATCATAACAAGCACTGGTGACAGCTTACTAGATTTACGACCTTAAACCCCCAAATAAGGGGTTTTCGTGAATTTTCGTGATTTCGGGCTGCGCTATACATTTTAAGAGTAAATTGCGCCGAAACGGCTAGAGATAGACCCAGACAACCTGCATATGAAATTTTCAGCATTAAACGTAGATTTTAGCAGTTTAAGTTTCGATCGCCTATGTTCAAGGAGGCCTGCGCACGCAGACGGCAAAGAGGGGTACTTCCTAAAAAGTGGTTATTTTACTTTTATTGGATCGTGTAGCGTGAAAACGGTTGCAGATATGTACATAAATGCTGTTAATCGTAACAAGCATTGACGACGGGCTTTTTAGAAACATCGATGACCTTGAACAACCTTGAAACTCACCTAAAAAAAATTTTAGTGAATTTTTCGCAATTTTTGGCTGCAACGCACATTTTAAGAGTGAACTGCGACGAAATGGCTGGAAATAGACCAAGACAACTTGCGTATGAAATTTTTTGCATTGAACGCAGATTTTAGCAATTCAAGTCCCGACCTTCTATGTTCAAAGAGGCCTGTGCAGGCGGGCATCAAAAAAGTGTGCTTCCTTAAAAAGTGGTTATTTCACCGCTATTAGCTCGCCTGGCGTGAAAACAGTTGCAGGTAGGCACAGACATGTTGCTTGTCATACCAAGCACGCACTAGTGACGAGCTTTTGAATGGTGCCAACATCGATGACTTTGAATGATCTTGAATGACCTTGTACCTTGAACGATAGGGGATCTTACTGTTTTTTGTCATTTTCGGCTCCGGCGCACATTTTAAAAGTAAACGGCGCCGAAATAACTAGAGATAAACGTGGACAACCGACACAGCACAGAACGTCCAATTTTATCAATCTAAATTTCGACCTCTTAAATCTTCCGTACGGAGGTCTGAAATTTGGGTACTCCTTCAAAACGCATTATTATTTTATTGCATGCTGTACACGATTGCCCAGGTGGCAGAACCGCTGCTATCGCGCGTCACGTGAGCTTTGCTCAAATCACTTGTTGTTTTTTCCGGACACAGTTTACATACACGCGCAGTGCAGATTTTGTTCTTTGCGCTTTTAACTGAGACGTATATCCTGTGCACAGGATTAAACTTGTATTTACACATGCCGTCCGTTTCTTTGCAAGTTAAACGCCACTGCTTAGGCTACAGACACACGAAGAATTGTTGCTAGTCAGAGCCTAAGACAATACATGAGATGACTGCCTCCGCGGGTGACCAGCCAATTCAGTATTTAACACCTTATGTTTCTAACTGATCAACATCCGATTAACTCTGTTGTGTCCCCGGCGAGGCGAAATTTGATTAAAATCTATCTACATTAATATCAACCTTCGTTTTTGTTGTGCTATAATGCCCACAGATTTTCGGGCTTTCTAAGTGAATAATTGTAAGCGACGGGTAACATCACATGATGATTGCGCACACAAAAAAACATGCATACTTCTGTGCAAACAGTCATTACGTCAGTGCTCTTCAAGTTCACCTTCTCACATATGCTGAAACAACTAACTGATACGTCAATGCCTAACTTCTGTTTATTATAATCAGTAAACACCACCAAAAACTAGTACAACAACAACTGCTGTACGCCTGTATGAAATTAACTTAGAATTGAACAATCTTAGTACAGTAGGCCCATGTATGCGACTCTGTCATTTTAGCTCACTTTTGTTCAAGTGTTTTGTGTGTTTCGAGTCGATTGCTCAGAGGGCTGCTTCCAAGAAAACAAACCGAGCAGGATATTTCTGACGGGATCGAACTTAGCAACATAAATGAAAGGATTGGTGGCCGTGTACAAAAATACGAGAAACACTGACGCATGATAGACGTTCTCAAGAGGAGTGCTCGGACTCAGCTGGATAAGAAATATGCAGAGATAGTTCGGCAGCCACGAGATGCCGTAGAATGCACAGACAAGAATCATGGTCTTAATAACGCTTGACTGCATCTGATGTAACTGGGTCTGACCGGCGCTTGATCCAGTAGCGGTACCATGGCTTGCCATTACTGCTGCCTGACGACGAATGACAATCAGAATGCGCCAGTAACAAAAGATGAAGATCAACAGTACATTAAGGTAGAAAAGAATGAAGCCACCAATAATCGGGACCAGGCTACCCGTTTCACTCTCCGAGGTCGTGTACCCATAGCAAGCTCCACCTATTACGGCAGCACTGGGGAGCTCCATACCTGCCGACAGATAGCTAGAAGATACCAGAACTACGTTGTATATGATACCGGTGAGCCATGAAAATGCCATTGCCGTGTATGTCATCCAGTTGCGCAGATGATTTTGGCTCCACGCCGAATGTACAATCTTAAGATAACGCTCAACGGTGATAGCTGCCAGATTGATTACCGAACCGACTAATGCAGATGATATGAGACCTTCACTGAGTACCAACGCGCACAGCAAATAGCCAATAGTTCCACTAACGTAAATATTAGAAAGCTTTAGTGAATATGTGATGATCATAAGCACACAGCTGACACAATCAAGAACATTCTGATTAAATATAAGCACGTGCTTCTTGTGCTGCTTAGAGGCAATCATGGCGTAGATAATGAGGGCGTTTGTTGCTGTTCCTACAATTCCGATCACTAACACAGCACCCTGAAAATACCGATCAGCACCACCTGACGACGATGACGTCATAACATTTTCCACTGTATTCTGCGTCACGTCGGTCGTTGTTCTGGCAACGGACAGGTGTGAAAAGCTGGATGATGAACTTGTCTCGGTCATTTTTTACCACGTGTTCTGCGCCGCCCAACTGCATAATGCTGTAAAGAATGGCATCTTTGTTGTTAATCCACTGCAGTTAAATTCAAAGAAAGTGCTCAGTGGTATGCAGATGATATTTCCAACTGCATAATGCACACACAAAGAAGGTTATGTTCTTTAAACCTAGTTATACGCCAAAGGAATAATAGGCTCTTGGTAGACACTGTATGACTCGATTTGTCAGCGCGGGATGTGAGACTGATACCCCGTTTACAGAATCGAGCAAACATCGAGCAAACGTCGAGCAAATGTATTCAAAATACACGTGCTAATTGCTCGACGTCTGCTCGACGTCTGCTGGATGTTTGCTAGCATTCATCCAGCTAGCTCGACGAGCTATAGTAATTAGCGTGCTAATTAGGAGAGCGGGCGGGTTGTAACTGGAAGGCCTAACACGCGATCAGCTGTGCGCTAAACTTAGGCCTACATTTGAGCCAAAGAGCTGAGTTCCATCAGGCCTGTTTGATGCTTGCTTGATGTTTGCTCAATGTCTGCTCGACGTTTGCTCGACGTTTGCTTGATCGTGAAACGGGGTATAAAACATGGCAAACATCGAGCAGACATCAAGCAAACTTCGAACAAACATCGAGCTGGCTCCTCCAGCTAGCACATAGCCAGCTCGTCAAGCCAGCTCGTCGAGCCAGCTTGATCGTATAAACGGGGTATGAATGACAGGGAGCGTGAGAGTCACGCGAAAGTGACGCCCATGAGTGACAGTACAATATTGATTAATTCGTCAAGACACAACTCATCGGTGAGCGGCAGTGCCTCTTCCGTGCACGAAGTAAACCTACTAGGTTTTTGGAGTTGCAGTTTTGTGATTGACTGTAAAACTTGAACAATAGTATTTAACGAGCGTTTCTGCAATCACAAAATTTGAAAGAATAGAACGCTCTACCGCAGACTCCTTGAGCTCTCTGCAAGATTTCATTTTTCCTGGAAATAATATTAAATGCGAATTTATAGATAGGCTCTACTCATCTTTTACTTGGGCTGTTTTTGTGCACGTACTCTAAGTAACTCCATGCCCGCGGAAAAAAATTCTAAGATATGCGTTAGTTGTTTTAGCGACTAAAACGAAACGACTCACGTTTTTTCACCGTCTTGTGTTTAATGTCATATTATACATAATTTTGCTTTAATTTGCTCAACTTATTTCAGCAACTGCGAGCGAAGTGCAGTTTCCGCCCGGTTATAACTGTTCCTGCCGTGTTCTGTTACATTGTGTAAGTAAGTAAGTAAAACGTTAATTTATTTTATACAAGGGGACAGAGGTTAGGTCGCTACGCTCCCTGTCCGCTTAATCTTTGCCATATTCTCGGCCTGCGGCCTCCATTTTCGGCCCTTCCGGCCTCAACTCGGCCTTCGGCCCCGATTTCGGCCTGCGGCCTCAATTTTCGGCCCTTCAAGCCTCTTCTCGGTCTGCGGCCTCGACACACAGCGCTGCATGCAGCGTACTACGCTGCTGCGTTACCGCTGCGCCTTCCCGTAGATGTGATGTATGCGCTGTAGCGCTTATGATGCGTCACCATGGTGACGACGTTTATATGACGTCACAGCTCTGCTGCGGCTTAAAAATGTGGCGGCAAAATTTTAAAAAATGTGCAATTTTTTTGAAAGGAACGAAACTTCAGCGACATCTCATCTAGCCCATGTGTAGGAGGCCACGTACGACACGGGCCTGCATGCAAAATTTCGCCGCCATACGTCGTGCCGTTTAGAAGTTATTGGCGGTCGCAACTCTCAAATATAGTATAGATAGCACATCAACGCCAAAAAGCTTCTAGCGCGCTGCATAGTGCATACATTACACTCTGAAAAGAAAAATGTATTCAACAATTGTCCCAAACAGAAATGGTGTAATCAACAGGATCACGCAGATGTATCGGCAGTGAGTTCCATGTCATCGGGCCGGCAACAGGGAAAGCCCGACGACCTCACGAACAGTAATAGGGTGTTTACACGATCCAGCAAACGTCCAGCATTAGCACGTGTATTTTGAATATATTTGCTGGATGTTTGCTGGACGTTTGCTGGATCGTGCAAACACCCCATATTCCCATAAGCTAGGCCTACATTTGAACCAGGGACGGAGTTCCAATAGGCCTGCTTGAGCCAGCTCGATGTTTGCTCAATCGTGTAAACACGCTATAAGATAGCACGACAAACTGATGACTGGCAGCAGAACAAAGATGATAGATATCTGGTGGCAGGCGCAGAGACATAATGTGACAAAATGCCAAAAGATGTTAGGCCTACTTGTACACTATTTGGCGAATCAAATGATGCTGACGATGACACTGATGATGACGTTTCATGACTGTACACGGATAATGAGCTGGTCTGAACTTTAGAATCTGTAGTCTTATAGGATGACATCGTCACTGACTCTCAGCGCAGACAGCTCTCGTTCAAGGTGACAGATGGGCGATTTGTCGATATGAATCCGATCGCCCATCTGATTCATATCGACATCAATGCCTCGCCACGACAGTCATGTATATGTAGGACTATGTCAGTAATTCGACAACCAGCTTGACTATGCACGACATTGTATCTTGTGCACGTGGCAGTCTTTCTACCTGACTTTCTGTATTTACGCAGGTATGAAGTAGACTGGATAAAATCCGTTATGCAAAATGTATTGGTTAAGTCTATGAAATTAACTCAAGAGGCTATTCAGTCAATTGAACATACGAAAAAAAACGACAAGATCTTGCAAATTGTATATTTATGTTATGCGTGTCCAGAGTCAGGAAAACGGTGCTTAATGTGTCCACTACAAGAAGTAACAACAAACCATAGTCGTTTTTGCATAGGCCTACGTCAGAAGATTGCGAAATGAGGATGTTGTTGATCATCTGAAGCAAGTTTTGAACGGCTGCTAAACAGTGATATTTGACGTAAGTCAAAGTTAAAGTCAAGTCAAATAAATTATTTGACTCAAAGTCGAAGTCATAGTCAAAGTCAGATGATTTTGATGAAAAAAGTCAAAGTCAAATAAATGTTACAACATTTGATTATGACTTTGACTTCTCTAGCTCAGGGATGGACACGGTTCGGGTTGACCCGCGGGTCGGGTCGGGTCGGGTCGAAATTTCCGAAATGCATTATTTTTTTCTTTATCGGTGGAGTTAAATAGCTTTAGCTAATGCTCTTAATATTGAGTATTGTTAATAACTAAATAAATATGCAACTAAATAGGCCTACAACCAGAATTTTTATAGCGCATCAACACCGAGGCAACCGAGGCATGACTGTCCAGTGACACAAATCATAATAACAAGAGGCCGGGGTTTCACAGGCACGCCGGGGTTTTAGTTGCAGCAACCAGCCACATGCTATTGATGTGCTTCGAGGCAATCGAGAGGGCACTGACACTGCAGACGGCTGTCTATTGTGCAATAAACGTTCTTTGATATAGCAATTAAAATGCAATCACTGCGCCAATTAATGCAGGAAGTGTATGGCTATCGTCTTCTTCAGCTTTGACGTGGGGGTTTACTGTCAAAGCGTGTGCAACCTGCTGTGTTTATGACAGGCAGCCGAGCACGGTAGTGGGACAGTTTGCATAGTGCCTTTGTTCTCTGGGTTGGGACGCAATGCATAGCGGCGGCAAAGGTGGTGGCGGACAAAAAGAAAACAAATGTATAACAATGAAACAGCTAAAAACAACATCACGAACACGTTGTGTTGCATATACATCGGCGCTGTTCGCGGGCAGTACTTTAGCTTTTTTCAGCTTGACAGTCTATATATAGTTTGGTATATTGTTTAGTAAATACATGTACGTTATAGCTGGGGACAGTTATCCTTTGATTAGTCAATTAATCATCGAAAATAATCATTAATTTACTTTTCATTAATTAAAAATATTATTTAAATTTTCGGACTTCTTAACAGCTAAAAATGACTGCTGATGTACGCTTGTAACTCACTTGTATTTCGCATAGGTTACGTCATCAAAATTTATATATTTACTTGTACTGTATAGTGTTAATTAGTACATAAACGAAATTACAGTCAAGTCATTTTACGTAAATAATCCGGTTATTAGTTACCGCCATAAGCTATTGGCCTTAAGCCGGGTCGGGTTGGGTTGGGTCAGATTTTGTGTGGGTCGGGTCGAGTCGGGTCCAGAAAAATTGACCCGCGTCCAACTCTGCCTGAGTCTAGCTTATTTTAAAAATTGGTTAGCCTAATACTTGACGAAGTTACAAACGTAGGCCCCTAATGAAACCTAGAAGCTTGCTTTTTATTTTTGCTGACCAACTGGCAGCCGGTAGCTTACAGAAATTAAGGCAGCATTTAAAATGTTTTCCTTAAATGTTAAAAGTATCGATATTGTCTGCAGTTATGGTCTTATACAAAAAACATTGAAATTCATACATTAAACTGTATACAATCATTTACACTGTGTTTAGTTTTCTACCCTCGTGAACTGAGTACTGAAAGTTTAAAAAACAAATAATGATGATAATAATAAATTTCATTAACAGCGTAATAACATACATCAATAGCTGAGGAGCAGAAGAATCTTGCTACAAAACAGAATTCTGATTCGGTCTTCGTGGCTTGGCTTTATGGCGTATCTTAGTGATACTTAATCTACAGTGCTTAGCCTATAATGCCCAAGCGCCTTCTCTTGCTTAGGCCTATCATAGCACACGCATTTGTGGCCAAGTCGATTCATCATGCGGAAGACGACTTGCAAATTGCAATCAGTGCTGTCTTCGTAAACGAATCGAAAGCAAAACCGAAAACAACTTGAACAAGTAATTTGAGCAAAGCGCACGTGACGCGCGATAGCATCAGTCTTGCCATCTGGGCAATCAGTGTACAGCCAGTAATAAAACAATAATGCGTCTTAAAGGAGTACGCTATACCCAAATTTGAGGCATCCATACGGAAGACTTCTTGAGAAATGTCGAAACTCAGATGGTTAAAATGCGTGATTTATGCTGCAAATTTTGTACGCAGATGTCTGGATTTATCTGTAGTATTCGGCGCAATTTACTCTTGAAATGCGCGCCGCAGCCGAAAATTGCAAACTACACTAAAACCCTTATTTTGGGAGTTCAAGTTCATTCAAGCTTATCGGTGTTGATACCGCTAAAAATCTCGTCACTACTGCACGGTTGTGTCTACATCTGCAACCGTTTTAACGCTACACTACGCCTATATAGGCCTACACGAGCCAATAGGGGTAAATAAACACTTTTAGGGAGTACCCATTTTTTACGCCCGCTTGTGCAGGCCTCCTTGAATCTATTGGGTCGCCACGGGTCGGGACTTCAACTACTAAAATATAGACTACGTTTAACCCATTAATGCCTACAATCCCATATAGGCTATGGGACACCTAATTTTACGGTAGATGATAAAATAATTTGGGCACTAATGGGTTATACAACTATCAGTGCACATGCAGCGTTGAGTTCGCCACCTACTGCAATTAATTTGTTTCGTGCTGCAATTCACCAAAACCCTTTATTCTTGGGAGTGAAGGTTCAAAGTCGTTCAAGGTCATCGATGTTAATAGCCATAAAAGCTCGTCACCAACGCTTGTTACGATAAGCAGCATGTCTATGCTTATCTTTAACCGTTTTACGCTAGACGAGCCAATATAACGGTAAAATAACTTTTTTGGAGGGGGGAGGTACTCCCTTTCCACACTTTCGTTCGAGGGAAACCCCCTCATCCAGGAGCTCGAAGTTTCGTCACAAAAACTAGACTTTTTAGTGCAACCCACAGTGAAGATTGCGTGATCCTATTGTGCATCGATTTGATACAGCTCAAGAGCGTGACGTACAGACGGACGAACAGACGCCAAGGTCATAGCTAAAACGCGCGAAGCATTCTGCTGTCGCGCGTAGTGATCAGCTACGAAGGGCGGTCAAAAAGTTTTGAGCCCAAACATGTTAGACTGCAATTTTCTTTACAATCTATTCATCAGTGAAACGTCAAACTTTACTGACTCTTACGAATCTGCTGCGGACACATTGAAGCGGAGACCGAAAACTCTTTTTTTCTGTAAATTTTATGGCTTGGAGTATGAATGATTTTATGTAAGCTCAGTCATTTTATTGTATTTTATCCAACTGTATTTTATTGTTATAGACTGTAATAATAATTTTTCTTCAAAATTTGACACTTGTAAAATCTTTTGAATTTGCCTATGAAAAACTTTCAATAAAAGTTTCACGCCAAGAAAATATACAGACGATTTTGTGTGCTTGAGTCAAGTAGCCTAGTCGAGTTCGGGTATTCGAGTAATATTAATTAGTCAGGTAGCTCATCCCTAGACAGTGGGCGTGCCGATGGGCGTGTTTGAGTAAAGCCGGCTGCTAATAACCGGGAACATTTCATCACTGAAGTAGCTAAGTTATAATTATTGTAACTCCGATGTCAATCATAATTTATTTTGCTCTTAAATGTCAACGTTTACTGATTATCTAAAGCACATTTGCGTTTTATGTATAGTGTACTCGATATAACTCGAAGTCTCAATGCTGCCGTTTATTAGAAGTTTCTAGCCGGTAGTGGAAAGCTGCAAACGTGGTGGCCGGTTGCGTCAGATTGATTGTAAACAGTAAACACGCGTGTAGTCGCTACGGACGCGCGTGATTTGGTTCCGTGTATAATAGCAAGGGCGGTCGTCGAGTCGATTTGAACAGTCTCCGAACACACGTGATTATGGCTTCCGTGGATGCGCAGAAAACGAATGGCGCATACAGTCCGGCAGACGACATGCCGTCGTCAAGCCCCTCCAAACAGCTGCCGGACGACGACGTCAAGGCGGTAACACTCAAGCCGAAGATCGGCCTCGTCAGCGGCATCTCAATCATCGTCGGCTCTATCATCGGATCAGGGATATTTATCAGTCCGAAAGGTGTGATTCAGGTAAGCTGCAGTCCAGCTTCACGCACCACGTGCTCTGTTCATGTGGTAGGCTGCAGTGTGCTGAAGTGTCATTGCGTATTCAGGAGATTAGCACTTAGAAATAATGGCAGTGATGTACTACTTGAGTATGGGGCAACTCAAATGCTTGTTTATCAGGACTTGGACTCGGACCAAGTGACTCACCAACTTTGACATGACTTTGACTCGAACCCACATGGCTTGTAATTAGACTCAGACTCGCTGTGTGATTACGGTGAGCAATATTTTAGATATTGTACAATTGCATTAAAGTTGATTCCTTGCATTCGGTCAATGTTCTTGTGATGTCAGCTGGCCTCTGATGAAAGTTGTACACAGTTGCATTCTGCCAACTCGAGGACATTGGCAGATCTAGAAGCTGAGAAACAGTTAGTACTGTAGTGTGAGCCTGTAATGTGGATGGATGTTTTGCATTTGCAGGCCCAAAACTGGAAAAGCTTTCCAGGAGCTTACATGGTGACTAGCTGTTATCTGTGCCTTTCAACTATGCTGACATATTTATTGATTAGTTTGTTTGCTTGTGATGTACAGGAGGTGGGTTCTGTTGGGCTGTCGCTGGTGATATGGCTGCTGTGTGGTCTCTTCTCCATGGTTGGTGCTTACTGCTACACAGAACTTGGCACGCTGATCGTGCGATCTGGTGCCGACTACGCCTACATATATGAGGCATTCGGTCCTTTCCTTGCATTTCTCCGACTCTGGATAGAAAGTATGATAGTTCGTCCTTGCATCATTGCCATCGTGGCGTTGACGTTTGCTAACTATGTGATTGAGCCGCTGTTTCCAACCTGTGAACAGCCGGACTCTGCAGTCCGCCTTCTAGCTGCCATCTGCATCAGTGAGTTTCTGCAGTATTTTGTTGATAATTGTAGTAAATGAAACAAGAAATAATGGTGGTGAGTGCCAATATGATATTTGGTTATCCATCTAGTTGCTAAGCATATCAAGCATTGACAGTAAATAAGTGTTAGGCCTAGTTTGCAGTCAGCGCCTGAGTTGCCTTCTGCAAAGAAACATGTACATGAGACCGAAGATCTTTGACAGTTTGAATTGTATAAATTTTGATGCTCTGTTTATTTTTGCTCTGAACATTTGCACCAGTTATATTTTTTCTATTCATTTTATTTTTACACGTGCGAGCTAGCATAGCTAGCTATAGCACGTATTAGCTACGGTAATTCTGTCCGTCCGTCTGTTCGTCCGTCTGTCCTGGTGTTACGTCCTAGTACCGTTCCAAGCCCAGGCGAGATAGAGACTTCAGTTTTCACCATATGATAGCCTATAGTCTCTAGTATTTCGGGACAAAATTTCATGCCCCTGGGTCAAGGGGGTCCTCATGAATGAGGGGGTGAAAAGGGGCACCCCCTCTAAAAAGACGTTATTTTATCGGTATTGGCTCGTCTGGCGTGAAAATGGTCAGATAGGCACAGACATTGTGCTTATCATAACAAGCACTGGCAACGAGCTTCTTAGGAATGTCAACATCAATGACTTTGAATTACCTTGAACCCTCAAAATACGGGATTTTAATGAATTTTCCGCTGCGATGCACATTTCAAGAGTGAATTGCGCCAAAATGGTTGGAGATAGACCAAGACAACTAGCATACAAAATTTTTGCCATTAAACGTAGATTATATCAGTTCAAGTTCTGCCCCCCCTTACGTTTAAGGATGTCTGCACAAGCGGGTGTCAAATAGGTGTACTCCCTAAAAAGTGGTTATTTTTCTGCTGTTGGTTTGTCTGTCATGAAAACGGTTGCAGACAGGCACAGACATGTTGCTTATAATGTGCTTTTTAATGGTATTAACATTGATGACCTTGAATGATCTTGAACTTTAAAATAAGGGTTTTTAGTGATTTTTTGCAATTTTTTTTTCTGCAAAAGAGTGAATTGCGACGAAACAGGTGGAGATAGACTACTATATAGTTATTGAAAAGTGGATAAGAGAAGTTAGGGTTCCTTTTTGGCTATATCTTAATAACTACCACACCGATTACTACGGTGTTGACGGCTACTGAAAGAGGAAAGGATTGGGTATTTTTCTGAATAGGTTTTAGAATTTATAAAATGAAACTTTGATTTTATAGGGAGTTTAAAGTTGTGGGTACCCTATCTTAGTGGTAACCTAAGGTAAGATCATCATCATCATCAAGCGCATGCCCCGAGCTGGAGCGTAGCGGTTTCCACGAGGTGCTTCCAGTGTTCTCGATCCTGGGCGCATCTCCAAGCTGAGTTGAGACCATGATTATGAGGCTGGAGATCTGCTCCCAGGGTACATAGCCACGTGTGGCGAGGGCGTCCAGGATGGTGCTTCCACTCTATGGGCAGACCTCAGATTGACGTTTTGAGTGCTCTGGAGATGTCAAGTAATGCGTCCATCCTTGCCACGTGACCAAAGAGTCGAAGCCGACTTCTCTGAATCAGCTGAGACAACAGCGGCGGTGAGCCAGCTCGAAGTCGAACCGTGGCGTTGGCTACGTGATCCATGTATGGTATACAGAGAATACGACGCAGGCAGATGTTGTCAAAAGCATCAACCTTGTCTATTAAGGCTCGGGTTAGGGCCCATGTTTCAGAGCCATATAATAAGACTGGTTGGATGTAGGTACGAGAGGTAAGATGGCGTTGAATTACCTGTTTTTTTGGCAAAATTTGGCTATATTATTATAACAAGCAATGGTGACGTGATGTTATCAATACTGATGACTTTGCATGACCCTGAACCTAGAAAATAGAGGATTTTAGTGATTTTGTGCGATCTTTGGCTGCAGAAGAGTGAAGTGCGACGAAATGGATGGAGATAAACCAATATTAGCTGCGAACAGTAACTGCCATAAGCTCTCGTGCGTCTCATGAGCATTAGCTCAGATTTTTTGTTCAATAGAGGATGCAATGTAGATCTGCACACCTTTACCAAGCTGACTGTAGCTGCCATCTGCATCTGGGCCATAGTTAGAAAAGGTTAAAGATGGTTTATGCTGTATTTATGGGAAACCTATCGCAGAGCTGTGGAGTGTCACCTGCCATATGGGATCACACAGTGTTACTTGCTGCCCTACACAGGCGAACGTGGTCCTGCTTTAACCCCAGCCAGACCAGCTGGTACTCAGTTTATTTTACCTGCCCAGAAGTATGGAAGTTGACCTTCGGGTATTGGTTATATACCCAGGTGGTTTTCTTGTCCGCTGAGAGTCACCCATCCAGGTAGTAACCGGTTGATAGTGACCCAACCAGTAGTCAAACCTTTTAATCGCAAGTCCAATACTTTATTATTACATCACTAAGCCATCATTGGCATGTCGCTAGATGCATTGTATTACTTGTTTGGCATAGGTGGGTAGCGCCATCTTGTGGTTATGCAACATGCATGGCAGTTAGTTATTAAGTATTATGCACGTCAATATTGGAGTGTTGAAGCGAAGAATTTCCGTGATTCAAACTTAGATCCGAATCACATCTGTTCTGGTGCTTTGTTTCTCGAAAATGTACTTTCTCAGCAATTTGATGAGATTTACCGTTTCGCCGTGATTATCCACTGTCGCTATATGTGTCTGTCTGATGGTTGTGACTGCATGTAAGTTGTCACGCTGTGTGTGTTTTTAGTGCTGCTGACAGCCGTCAACACCGTGAGCGTCAAGCTGTCGATGAAGGTACAGAACGTCTTCACCTATGCCAAACTGTTCGCGTTGGCTCTGATCATTGTCACCGGCATTGTTCAGCTTTGTCGAGGTATGCACTGTCAGCGAGATAGGCCGTCATACGACGTCATGTTATAGCATGTCCTTATCTTTGCCATATTAAGACTAATTTTCAAAGATTTTTACTGACACGTTTTGTAGGAAGGTAGCATAGTTAGACTTGGGAGTTGCTTGTTCAACTTTTTCCAGCTTGCCTTATAAATTTTTCGGCTCGCAGGCTGGCTCAAGTTGCAAAATACAATCCGCACTTTGAAATGTAATCATTACAGGATAGAGTGATTGGGTCATCTTTAGTCTTTAGTACACAATCTGCAGTTTTCCTTAGAAGTACTTTTTACGTAGATTAGCCTGAGTTCTTTGGCTGACCATGGCCTCAAGTTAAGGCGAGAAAAAATAGAAATATCATCACTGAATTGTTCAGTTCCGGTACCATTGTTTTGCAGTCTCAACGATAACACCACCGACCAACTGTCAGTGACTGATTGTCGTATGCTGTCGTATGCCTTTCAGTCACTCATGGTTGCGTTATTTATCCGTCTCATCTTATTGTGCGGCCATTCTGATAGGCCGCAATACGCACATTGCCCATCCGTCTGTCTGTTTGACTTTGCTGGGCTTTTAATTCTAAAATAAAGAGGCCTGAAAAACCAAAACTTGTCGTGAAAACTGAGCGTTCCTATTGTGGAGTAACTAGTGTGCCATTGTTCAGTTCCAAAGGTCAGAGGTGAGGTGGACGTCCGCATAATATGTCGTCACTGGGCCATTGCAGTTTGCTAGTGTTGCTGATAAATATCTGTCAGAACGATGCCTACTGGTTGTTAAATTGTGGTGGGTAGCTATCCAGGTGCATAGAGCACCTGTTAAGCTTAGTTTCCATCCAAAGCACGCAATACAACGGACGCAATGCGACGAACGCAACAAGCACAACGCAAGAATGGACATTTGGACATTAGACATCGACCGTTTCTATTCTTGCGATTAGGTCGTTGCGTTTGTTGCGTACTTTGCACGCATCGCCTGCGCTAGTTGCGTCAAAAAGTACGCTAGGTCCTTGCGTTGCGTACGTCTCGTCAGACGCAAACTGGGTTTTAGCTTTGTCTCTAGGAAGTACACAGTACACAGCTTGCCTCAGGCAGCTGGTGAGCGCCTGTGAATTATTGCAATTTGCTCCGGTATATCAGTGGCAACACCTGGCAGTTGCTTGCTCATCTCCACCTGCTTGGCTCACTCCATTGTTGCTGCGTCATTTCTTTCTACCTGTTGTTTTCCTTTACTTTTCCAAAGTGGTTTCTCTTTTCCGTGCGCAGACTGAAAGTAACTAAGTAAGCTTATTATGCGGCTGTAGTAATATGCCGCGTTACCAGTCTTTGTCGTTACGCATTACGGGCTTCTGAGTTCTGACGCGAAAAACCAAAACTTGTCGTGTCCGTAGAAAACGAAAATTGACCACTGTGAACATTTTCCAAAGCAGGATTAATTGACAGGCTGATTTTCAGCTCATAAGGTCGAAGATTAAGATTAGGGTGGTGCGGTGCAAGGGACGAGTGCACATAGCTAGACGGACAGCGGTTGGTTTATGGTCTGTCATTTGAGGCAACAGTGAACGGTTGCACGTGACGTCAGCGAAGCAGCACCGTCATGCTAGCGTGGACGTTATTAATATTTACGATGTCTACTCACACTACAGTCACACTCACTTACTTTCTAGTACCTACCCGTCTGTGCCCAAAATTGAAGCATATGAACTTGGTAGAAAATGGAACTCGGTGAACAATGAACGTTTTTCTAGATGGGAGGGTCAAAGGACATGGTTACGAGGTCTACTGCGTGTGCCGCGTGTACGTGGTTGTTTTTTTCTATTTTCCAGTCGTTGGATGTTGTCTTTTGCGGCTAATTGCTTTCAGTTTTCTGCATTATGGGTGATTAAAACATTGCCATATTAGTAACACACGCGGAAACGACCAAAATCAGTAATTACAGAAAAAAATATACCAAAATCACCGAACCAAAGTCACTAACGCTGGGTGACAAAATCACGAAATTAGCGGCAACAAAAATCACGAAGCGTGACGCGTGATATAATGTCTTGTTCACCCACATCGGATAAATATGGCAAGTTTGGCGATTACTTTTGTTCAACTAATATGAAGAAACTACAATCTTCCGTATTTCGCTTTGGGCGCATGCTCCATCTGATGCACGTCGTACATTTAATAACGGACCCGAGTCCTTCCATCGGCATTTCAATGTGCAATTCACTTCACCGCGTTCTTTATTTTTTGAGATGAGATTGTAAAACAGCAGACAGTAACGTGCATCACCATGATATGAACACGATGCGCCTGAACGCAAACGACAGCAACGCCTTTTCCGAGCCTGGCAGAAGTTCCAATTCAGCAGTTCTCAAGATAACAGTCCTTGCGCGCTGTCGGCTACAGAGCTATGCTGCGGTATACGATTTATAGACGAGTTTCAGGGACTTTCACCGCTGAGTGAATTGATAAATTTTTAGCCTCACACTTTGTATTGCGACTTGTGGTGTTGATATTTTACGTGTGATTTTAGGTTTTTGCGATTTTTGCCATTTTGTGATTTTGAATATTTTATAAGTTATTAGTGAAACCTAGTTAGTGATTTAGGTATATGCCCAACACACGTTAGATTAAGTTATCAGGTTTCCTGCAGGCTGACATTGTGCCAGTTTCAGTGTCATAATAAGGCTGTGAGGAGCCCTCATTCAACAGTAAGTTAGGGGCCCTCATTTGTAGGGTCAAATGGGCTGTAAGAGCTGACAGGGGGTGGGGTAGCCAGTCCCTCCCGACGAACTAGGGGACCGCGGAGCTCTTTAAGTTCCCCCACTGAGATTGCACGATCGAAGCCAAGAGTTTTGATTTTTTTTTATATTTTCAGATGGCTTCTTCCGCTGTGGAAAATCATGTGTGCTATACTTTTTTGTGTCGTCACTCAGGCGATTTATGTCATAGTTGAATTATTGTCATGATAGATCAAGCACTGCACTTGCATCATTGCTATTAATTCTACTGTACTGCTGGCGTTCGCTGATACCCAAACTACAAAATGCTACGCAGAAATTGCTCAAAGCGTCACTGTGATGTGCTGCAGTGTCATGGGTCTGTTGAATAATTGCCAATAGTTGGTTGATTTGTCAATTAAATGTGTGCCATGTTGCATATTGTGTTGAAATGTTTTCACTGATTGACTATTTAATATTAATATTGCCCAAGTAATAACACAAAATTCTATCCTTGTCAGCTGTCAGTGCATGTTATTTAGCATTAATTGCGGGCCAAGTGAGTGATCATAATGAGAAATAGGGGGACAAGAAAAGAATACTGATCGAACCATAATAGGTCATGTAAACCTTGATGAGACTGCTTTTTAGTCAAGTTACTGAATTTGACATTTTCTTTGATTTTATTTCTCTGTCCTATTGTTAGTGGCATCGCGTTTCATGTTATCCATTCGATTGTTTATGCGCATCTGCATATGTGTCTGCCCTTGATGTTGTTGTACGCTTCAGCATAAATGTGACAAACGTTTACAACGTTTACAAAAAAATCTTTGTAAACGCGTTTATTATTTTGTCAGCTTTATCTCAATAAAAATCACATGGGCGAAACGAAGTAAAATTATGACAGCGACAAAGATAATTAGTGGACAGGACAACTCAACTTAGTTTTCACATAGCTATAAGATTAAAGTGAGTGAATTCTGGGCACTTTTGTAAAACAGTTGTCACAGAACTGGAGTAAGACATTCTTTGACAATGAAAAAACTTTTATTGGAATTTGGAATTATCCAAAT
>Ga0056128_1002760_pt1 | contig 21055 bp, 14 predicted proteins | sample WorMetLIZISLAND2_FD_71113 | JGI IMG/M metagenome (GOLD analysis project Ga0056128, IMG submission 71113) | Marine gutless worms symbiont microbial communities from Max Planck institute for Marine Microbiology, Germany - Olavius geniculatus... ... | reverse complement strand
CCTCACCCCAAATACACCCCTGACTGAGGTAGGAGACGGGTAATTCCCCGCGGAAACCCCGTCGAACGACTGTTCAAACACCGTTTGTCGTCGACTAGTAATTAGTAGCGCAAACAGAGAGGCCCGCCGGTGGCGGCGCGACGGTTAATGACTGGCTATGGCGCGCCGCGACGCTCGTAACTCTGACGTACGCGTACGGTGTCGGTCCGTAACGGTGTAAAACGATCGTTTGCGTTGATGTCGCCGTTTCTAGTTGACTAGACAGTAGATACCCTAACGTGCCCGTACCATACGCTACTGGGATGTATATCCGTACGATGTTTGCCGGGTACATAACTGTGTCGCAGGCGCGCGTGTAGCAACAGCTGCAGCAGCCGCAGCAGCAGCAATTGCACGCGAGATGTGGCGCCGCTAGTGATGCACGCAGTACTCGCGGTTCGAATTCAAAATTTAGGACTCGATTAACGCGACCGGCGACCGGCGAGCAACCGGGAAACTACGTCGGCTTAGCGTAAGTGAAGTAAATAAGTAAAACGTGAATTTATATAATAGCGCATAACGTTGGCAAAAATATCTCATGACTCAACTCAACTGTCGTGTCCTGTCGCATATGTGAATTGGTCATTAGTCGCATCAGTAAATACTGCTGGAACAAGATCGTTCTAAGAACTGTTGGAGCTGTCGAAATCATACGTCGTATCTCTGAGTTCACCGGGCAGTGAGTTCCAGACCGTCGGACCAGCAACCAACCTCCATATAGGCCTAGATCTACTGTGCATTTATCCGTCTCAGCTCCAACCGTTTAAGCTGAATTGGTACATTTTTTACCCTTGGTGTAAGGAACGTTGGTATACAGAATTTAATTTTCCTATCCTTCATCTTTTTTCGAGCCATAATAGGGACAGACAGGTGGACAACGAACGGGCAATAGGCGCTGTGCGACTATTACGCAATGACGATAAAATTTTATAGTCTGCGTCAAGCAAGGTAAACGCAATAGGCCAAGCACAACAAAATGTACAACGATAAAACGATGTAATAAATATTATTGCACAAATAACACATTAATCGAATAATATTTTTGGACTCATACAAATTGAAAAATCACGGAATAATAGTTTAATGATATGATCAGTAAAAAGCATAAAACAACTGAAACTGTTTAAGTCCAAGTTAGTAATTTTCTGCTTTAAGCTTATGCGGCGCTTCTGATTTACAATAGTTAACATTGTGACAATGGCTGGCCCTATAGCAAATTGTTTTTAGATTTAAATTTAAATTTAGGTGGTTTCTGCGGCGGATTGAAGCATGTTCAGCATGCTCGGCCAAACAGAGGCCGCACAAAAGGGGCGCCAACATGAAGTCCAGATAATGTCAAATAGAAGCGCCACATTGTCTAGCCTCTGCGGACCTCTTTATGGCGTGCTGTGACATTTAATACCCTGTTTACAGTATCGAGTAAACGTCGAGCAGATATCTAGCAAGCATCGAGCAAATATCGAGCTGGCTCGTCCAGTTAACATATAGCCAGCTCGTCGAGCCAGCTCGTCGAGCCAACGTGATCGTGTAAAAGGGGTGTAAAAGTTTCATGGTACGGCACGACATTTCCTGGCCTGGTGTTGGTCTGTACTTTGTACGCCATATATTGCGAAATTTGAAAAACAGGACGTTAGGCCTACTATAGTAGAATGTCAAAAATGTGTTTAAAAAAGTCCCCGCATTTTTGTTTCAACAAAGTCTGGTCAGGTTTAAATCTGGTTCTAGTTTGTTAACTAGCATTCTAACTCGTTACGTTACTAGCCGAGTACTTGAGTCGCGTAATCAATTTGTCGGATAGCACAGCCCTACTTGCGACGAACGCGCCCGGACCCTTCACACCCTTTAGCCTACCCACAGCTGACGAACCTGTCTTGGCGTATACACAACTTGCACCCACATGGCAAATAGTGTTTTTCAGCGACGACCATGTAGCCTATTATGCACTGTAAAACACGAATCGTACATGGGACACTTTTTAGCGCAGGTTTAATTTAAGCACCAAGCTAATAAAGTTGCAGCCTGGGCCCCGATTTTTAGGGGCCCCAATTAACGCAGTGATTGTCAATGAGCATTAACCTTCAATAAATTGATAATCAATAGTCAGTAATTGCTTTTGCTAAAATCGCTTCTCTAAACAATCGCCACATCATTTTCTTCTTGTCTAATCTTAAAACTTTTTCTTTTTCAAAATTTACCTCTCTCCCCCAGTAGACATATGGCATCTCTTCGCACTGAATTCACGAATATCTGGACGTGTCTATATTTTTTTGTTTTAGTTTGGCCTACTTTAAGTTTCAGTTATCATATTTTCTTCTTTATAAATGGAATATTTTCAAAACACAAGAGCGCACACAACACAGAATTAACGACTCGGCGTGTTTGCTTTCATCAAATACTAGAGAACGTTAGAAGAATTAACAAAAAAGTCTACAAGTCGTCGAGGCACTTGCTATTTTGTAGACGGTGCAGAGGGACAAATTGACACAAAAACGCCACTGTGACGCGGTACGCCATTTGTCACGGACTGTCTCTGCGAGAAACGTTTTTTTACATGTCGTATGAACGTGCACGGCAACGGGCTCTAATTGGCCAAGGCACGGATTTTTCTTTGCTTCTTTTGCTTTATTCCTTCATTTATCCCTATATTCACCCTCTCAACTTCTCTTTGCCACCGAGCAGCCTTGCGAATTGAGGGGTTAAGAGACAGTCGAATTTCTGACAGAGGAAATGTGGACGCTCAAGGTCTTAAATTCCCAAGTTGAAAATTACCAGTCCCAAATTTAAGTTAAGCTTCGTTCAGCTTTCCTAGACTATGCCGAAGCATTGCCGAAGCTATGTTTCGGTGCTTCGCTTAAGCCTATATCAATGGCAGAGTTGATTCGGTTCCGTGGTCTTCGGCCGATTATTGCTTCACTCTGTCTTCGTTTCCCTGGCCATCGGACGAAGATCGGATGCGTTTTCGCCGAGTGAGCACTCGAGCAGAATGCCGACTAGAACGCTGGGCGTTTGGCTATTTATACGATTTCTGGGCTCGGCGCATGCACACTGATTGCTGCCACGTTGACAATGTGACGTATTAATTCAGGGATTAAAATGGGTAACCAAATAACGCTATAACTTCGGCATTTTTAACCGATTCGGATGCAGTTTTCGGAGATGAACTCAGGGCGAATTGGCTCTACCTCTCACGTATTGCTTGTGATAGGCCTATATGGCCAGTTTTCGGCTCATTTAACCCAAATTTGAACATATTTCTCTTGTCCTGGATCGATGAAATTTTGCAGTCGCCGAACCACCACACCAGGTATAGGCCTATCATTTGTGTAAAAAGATTTTTTTGGTAACATCTACAGCTGAGCCACAATACATTATACGTGACAGACGACAGGCAGACAAACCGTACGATAAGGCAGACCATTACACAAGGCAGACTCGGTAAATATAATTGCACAAATAACACATTAATGCCAGACCGTTAAGCAAAGTTTTTAGGCTGGCTACTGTGTAGGCTCTTACTCTGACGTACAGGGTGTGACAAAAACGGCACCATTTTGTACACCTTATAATTTCACCAAATAATCATCGATTTTCCCAATTCTTTCACTGTCAGAATCAGGACACAATTTGTAATAAAACTATCACTATAGATCTCATCACACCTCAAGTAGGCTATGTCGCTACAACACCTTGTGAAATGTCAGTGTCTTAAGGGTAACAATTTTTATGAAAACAAGACAACCTCTGCAACAATATATTTTAAAACTAGAAATATGTTCAGTGGAACGAGGTATCTGTCCCATTGCCACGCTATATAGCCTTGCAGTCTGATGTTAATTGTGTTATTTTCTTGCTATTGTATGTGACTAAGTGATTGTTATTACTTACTAACTTATTGAAATACGTGACTTAGTTTAGGTGCATACCAGACTTCAGTGCTCGGCAAAAGTTGACTAAATAGTAGTTGATAGCAGTAATATTTTAATTGTACACAATTAATTAAAGTGAAATAATTTAGTTAAAACAGCATTTAATTATTAATTTTTAGTTGCCAAGTTAGTAGTATAATTTTAAATCCAGTAGTTGATTCGTTTGTACAATTTTTAAGACAGGCCTAGACCTATCATTGGATTGATGTCAGCAGTAAACTACAAAAACTTTTTTCACTGTCATCTATTGAAAAATATAGCAAAGTTTTACCATGTAACTGCATAACTGCCTCCCTCTCTTTACCCAGGCTTGGGACTGGCACAGTTTCTGTCAAAACCAGGAACTGTGGCTGAGTTACAGTTTTTTTGTTTTCATTTTTTTGTACTGTAAAATGTCATTAAACCAACAACAGTGAACTGAGCGTAGCAACTGTTACAAAAGTAAATAGAAATAAATCCATAAATTAAGACAGTAACTTATGTTTCAGTTCGATTAAATTTTTGTTTGTTGCCCATCACTGCCCATCAGTAAGCCCATAAGCATTGACAAAAAGAACGCATTGATATTCTACGCAGGTGCTTGTTTACTCTTAAAAAAGTTTTCGTTGTTGTTTAATTCGCTTAATTTGACGAATGGGCAGTGGTAAGGTGAATAGAAAACGGTTGCACGCGGTTGCGAAGTCACTGCGATAGCCTGTGACAAGTAGGTGCGTTAGTGTATGAGCCCCGCCGTAGCGTATCGCAATTTATTTTTATTTATTTATTTCATTTAATGACAAAGGGCCGCAGCCACTAACATGCCACAATAAAATAACAGTATACATCAATTGATAGCACTGTGAAACCATTTTCCGTTCGCGTTACGAATATTGTTCGGGATTAGGGATATGGTTAGGGTCAGGGTCGTAACGACGACCCTGACTGACTCTAGCCCTGGCTCTAAACCATAATCGTACATGGTTACTGAAAGCTATTAATGCTTGAGCTTATCGGTAATCTTAGCCTGAACACTATCCCTACTTGCACCTGTGCCTACGTCAGTTCCAGATTGTTGTAAAACAACTGTATACTGAAAGATTCTGAAAGCCATGTATCTCTGCTGTGTCTGTAAAACTTGCATTGATACTATTGAAAATTTGCATGTCCATTTGCGCCGCCATGAAGCAGCAGGAGAGCTCACTTTGCCCATACAGTGTTGTCAACAAAATTGTTGTAGCTGTTTTACAACATTCTGGAACTTACGTAGGCACATGTGCAAGTACCATACATGCAGTGAACCAAATATGTCCCACACATCAACTACCGGTAGTCACTGTCAGCGTCAGGTTTCTGGTGATGGTGTTGAAATGGTAGGCCTACCAGTATCGGTAACACAGGCACACAGTTCACGAGTACAGAATGAGTGTTCTGTTACCCGGTAATGATATTGTGGCCGAAGGTGTTGCGCTTGTGGCTTCACTGAGCTCTAACAGTAGCTTACCAAGTAAGATTATTCCAGAGATTGTGAGTTCTTTTAACCAGATGACTGATTGTACACTCGATTATTTAAAACAACAAGTTCTGGAACCCTTGAAAGACGAGCGTGGTTATCTAGGGAAACTTTTGAAAAAATTGAAGAGTCACTGAAATCTGTCAGGAAGCCATTGCAATTTCTGTCCAGTTAATATAAACAGGATGAATATTATGCTAGTCATCCATTATTTGTCTCTCCTGAAACACTACCGGTTGGATTTTGCTATGAAATGCACAACATAGAAAACAAACTGGTATATGACACATGAACATATCTCCATTGAAAAAAAAGCTTGCACTCACTTCTTCAAAACAAAGACTATGTTGATCTACTAGTAAACCACCAATCTGATATTGAGTCTGAATCTGTCATAAGAGATTTTTCTGATGGAGAATGATATCATAACCACTTTCTTTTTGGTGATGCAAGTAAATTGTCTATAAAAATTCAGTTATTTTTTTATGGCTTTGGGACCACCAATCCACTGCATGGTAAGTCCAGCACATGCAATGTAGGAGTGTTTTGCTACACTATTGTGAACTTACCATACATCCACAATTACTGCTTTGCAAATGTTCACCTTTTGGCATTATGTAACAGCTTGGATATTAAAGTGCATGACTACAGACCAGTGCTAGAACGATTTGTTGCAGAAATTAATCATTTACAGCGTGTTGGTTTCTCTGGTGAATTTCCCATCATTGGCTTAAAACAAATTCATGTTGGTATTGCACGAGTGTCTTGTGACAATCTGGCTTTAAATGGACTTTTTGGATTTATCGAGTGTTTTTCTGCTGATTTCTTTTGCACTATCTGCTTGGCTACACAGAATGATATTCAGACTAAGACTCGCGAGTCAGAGTATTGCATGAGGAATTGTGAAAGCTATGAAGTTGATGTCACAAATATTATGTCAGGGTCATCAGGCCACAGTCGTGCTGTGAAAAAATGTCATGTTTGTTGAATGACATTGAAGGTTTTCATGTCACAGAAAACTTTGTCATTGATCCCATGCACACCCTTCTGGAAGGTGTAGTGCCATGTGAGCTGTATTGCATTTTGTCACAGCTTGTGAATGTGAAATGCTATTTTTCAGTAGCAAATCTAAATTCACGAATGCACAGCTTCTTTGACAGAAACAGTGTTGATAAGAGTAATCGACCACCAACGATAAATCCCTTGCAGACATCTTCTTCAGTGCTATCGCCTTCAATGAAAGCTGTACAAATGTGGTCACTGCTCAGGTATCTGCCGGTTTTTATGGGGAATCTTGTTCCTGGTGATGATCCACATTGGATCTTTATGCTTCATCTGTGTGAGTTGGTGGATTTCATATTTGCTCCCAAATTCACAAAGGGCATGGTTGCATATTTGGGGGATCTAATTTCTGACCATCTCACTGAATTCCAGCATTTGTATGGGCATGTGTGTAAACTGAAACCTAAGCACCATTTTTTGGTGCACATGCCAACGATTATATTGAAGAATGGTCCATTGGTTGGAATGAGCTGCTTGTGGTATGAAATGAAAAACTCATTTTTCAAGAAATCTGTAGGTGTAGTTTGCAATTTTGTCAATATGTGCAAGACACTTACATACCATCATCAGTGTAATGCTTTTTATTTACGCTTGAGTAAGCAGTACCTGCGGACGTTTGTTACTGTTGGAAGGCGACTCAGTGGATGTGGACCTGCGGCTGCGTATGAGTTTGGTGATTGTGTTTGCAGCGCATTGGGTGTGGTGAGTATGCAGTGGGTGTATGTTGCTGCTAAAATACAGATGGCATCGGTTAAGTACTGTTAACATCACTTCTTTGCAGTGGTGTCAACGACACTGGAGATGGAAGTCCAGTGTTTGGTCAGGCACTGGCAGAAAGTGACAAGTGGTTTGTTGTTGTGAAATGGTTCAACACTGTTACCTTTCTGAGTCATATGCATGCATATGATGTAGAAGCTGTCATGCCACTCGAGTATTTCTGCATTCCACTCGAGAAACTATTAGACTGTCATCCCTTGGCGCCATGTTATGTTGAGGTCCCAACCATCGCGAATACCTCCAGAACTCTTATCAGGCCACCATACCCCATATTTTGAATGTAAGAAAGCAAGGCATAAAAAAATCTTGTGCTTGCATATGCCATCCAGCCCTAAAAACCTTAAACTTTTTAATGGACCCTGTAAAATATCTGTGCAGTTAAGGGTGCACGAGATCAAACTGCATTCAAAGATGCTAAATCTAGCTAGAATTTTGATCTGGCTAGATCTTAGCTAATTTTTGTAGTTAAATGTCTTCAAGTAACAGTAAACATGAAAAGATTTTTGATCTGCAATATTTGATTACTGACATCAAACGTGAGATAAGGTCTAAAGACACAGACTCAAAGTATGCCAGTGATTGGTCAGTGTACACTTCTGGAGTCTAAAGGCACATACAAAGTGATGTAACTGAACTGAACTGATTGAGACCATTGTTTTTTGGTTGAGCATAGTCATGTAGGCCAACGACACCATTGGATGATTCCTACCGTAATGCAATACTGCTTGCCCATTGGTCAGTTTGTCAAAAACTAAACCACGTCAGTTCGGTTTAGTTTGGTTCAGTTACATTGCTCTGCATGCACCTTAACTGACACATAAGGTAGAATTTGCAATAAGTTGTCAATAGCAGTTTCCATTCTCAGAAAACAGACTCACTAAATATAGTAAGTACAAAACTTAATTTAATAGCTTAATGATTGTGAATGTATGTTGGAAACAAAATCTGTGGATCCAGTCTATATGATGGATGATACGGCTGGATCAAGAATTTTACGATTTGGTCTGGATCTGGATTTGTCTGAGTCTGAACATTCTGGATTCAGTGCACCTTTATTGTATTTTTTGTTGGCTTTTAATGGTTTTAAGTGTAACAAAACTGTTTGCATCTAGTTTGTTGTAGAGCAGTATTTTTATTTTAATTCTCATGAATACTAGTCAGCTTGTCACTTTTTATGAGCTCTTGTGCAATAGAAAATAAGAACAGTATTCTTCCTGTCTTTGTTTTTTCACCACACTGCAACTGGAAGCACATGGATTTTTGGCCTAATCAGGCATGCCATCTGACTTTGTGTACTACACTGATATTCTGTGTATTGTGTAACATTACCGGTATGTAAACTTACATTGTGGATTGCGATTTACAATGACTGTAATTCAAATTAAATCGCTAAATTGCAGGTACTGGGTATGGATAATCTGATTGAGCAGATTCAGCTGGTTACCAAACATGTTGTTTCCGAGGATGTGGTGAGAGGACTAAGAGGTATAAGCAAAGAATTTTTTTTTAAAATTATTTTTTGGCATAATTGAAATTTGTTGTTGTACTTAAAACATGGAATAAATTAAGTTGATTGGCTCTCAGTTCTTACTGCAGTTTAAATCAGATTATTATTTGAATACTTATGAGTGGTGACTTTAAAGTTGTCATTTACTACTTTGGTTTTTCATTTGGTCACATTTACATTTTCATTCTTTTTATGTTGTCATTAATTAGAATGATTAGCCTACTGACATGATAATCTCAGCTATGCAAACAATGCTTTATAGAGCTGTCGAAAGTATTTTGGTATTACTGTTTTATGTGAATGTAGATAAAATTTTTTGTCCATCAACTACAGCATTTATTATATTCACTGAGTTATTGTAAAATATACAGAACAGCTGATAACGGAAGAAAGTTTTCCTTTGCTGGTCGACAACGATTTACGCGAGCTCGGCTTTAGGCTGGGCGAGCGTAAGCTGCTGATGTCAAGGATCAAGTCTCATGGTTCGTAGCTTGATATTGTTATGCAATAGTTATGGCTGCAGATATTAACTAGTAAGTAATTAATTAATCGTTAAGAAAGTTGACTGATTAGAATTTTGTAGTTGCTTAAAATTAAATTAAAAATTTGGATTTTGAACAGCTCAAAATGACTTATGATGAACATTTGTCATTGTCATTTAGTGTTAGTTTAATGGACTACTGCATTTTTTGAGCTTTGACTACACAGCTTGTGTGAGCTACTGACTGCATCATCATTTTTTGACATTGTTTTAGTTTGTATAAGACAACAACAACCAGTTTGAATTGTACGGTTTTGTGATTTTTACAGAACTGTTGCACATTGAGCCATTTTTACAGATGCTTGCCGTTCGTGTGCCAACCTTTTATCTGGCTGACTTTTTTCTAATGCTTAATGGAGCTTAAGGCTCAGCAGGTCAGACAAGATGTTGTGGACACTGATCTGTGAGAGAAATCCTCTTGTTGTTAGTCTGGTCGGAAAGTGATTTCAGTATTAGTCTCATGACTCTATGTGTGTCTATTGTCTGCAGAGCCACAGCAACAGACACAGCAAGTGCCAGCACCAGCAGCCAGTTCTTCAGCCAGTTCAGCTAGCTTTGCAACCCATTCGTTAACCACAGCAACCCCCACAGCTGCAGCTTGTGAACAAGTTTGTATAAAAGCTTAGTGTTGTTATTTGTGGCAGATCAGGCAAAATGAAGATATAAGTTTAATTAAATCAAGTTATTTATTGTGTGTTGGCAGTTTTATTTTAGGTAATAGTTTGGTCATGATAAATGAAGTTGCTTTGTATTTCACCTTGTTAACGTGGACAGCGATAACTGCATGCATGCAGGCAGACTATCTAGAACTGTCATTATGTTACAAGAGCTGTTAGGACCTGGCTTTGGCCTTGCACCTTGTGGTCTTGATAGCCCTGTATGCAACAAACCACCCAGATTTCGATGGTTCAAGTTTCGATTTTCTAGGTTCAAGGAAACCTGCACATGAGGGCATCAAAGAGCGGTACCCCTGTAAAAGTCGTTATTTTATCGTTGTTGGCTAGTCCTTCCTGAAAACGGTTGCAGATAGCATGGTCATGCTGCCTATCACAACAAGTACTAGTGATGATCTTTTGAGTTGTATCAATATTGATGATTTTGAAAGATTCTGAACTTCCAGAATAAGGGGATTTTATTGATTTCTTTGATCTTCGGCTGCAGCGCACACTCCGAGAATGAATGCGACGAAATGGCTGGAGATATATTGACAGTTTGCGAACAAGAACTGCTATAGGCTTTCGCGCGTCTCATGAGCATTAGCTTAAATTTTTTGTTATAAATGTATTTTCTCTAAGTTCTTGAACTTACTCTGGTCTATCTGATGTTTTGTCTGCAGGCATACCCCGTTGAGGAGATCCTGACAAATTTCTCAAAAAACAACAGAGGGGCTGCTATTGTTAGCAAATTAAAGGAAGGGCATTATTACAGCCGTGATGAACGGGTTATTGTGATGAAAGTTTTGGGAAAGTTTCTGATGAGCAACTGTGCAGTGTAAGATATTTACACATTTTTTGTGTCCATCCTGTTTCTCAACATAATAATTGATCATTGTGTGACTATGTCTGACTGATCTGTTGACTTGCAAACTTCAAGCTATAGTGACCCCTAAATTCTGGAACTATTGGCCATATGATTTTTAAGGCCACATTTTTACGCAGTCGTCAGTATCGAATTATCATTAATTGTGAAAAGGCAGCTAAATTAGTGGTCAGAACTTGTCTGTGTGACAATGTTGCTTTTTGTTTTGCACATGTTCATTACATTAGGTTGGGTAGCAGTAGCGTCATGGTAGTAGGAATAGTGCCCCTCCCCCCAAAAAATTGGGGTTGTCGGAAAATCTTTTTCTTGTGTGAAAATTTTTTGTCTAAAAATGCAAAATTTGTCGCTGAAAGCCCCCATTTCGGTAAAAGTCCAGAGCACTATTGAAATTTTGAGCATACATTATCTCTGCTGTTGTAAATTTGCAGCTATCTGTTGGAATTCTGTTTGAAAATTTCAATTTGTAGTGTCTGTTGGAAAATTGCACCTTCTTGTCCGGCTTACTTTTTAACCCACTAAAACCACTGTTAGATGGTGTGCACATAATGTATGAAACACTCAGATGGAAGTTGCCTGCAGTGCTGATTCACTGTAGCGTGCACGTATTGAGGTTTTTCGATAAAAACAGCTTTACTTACGGTACTTGTGTTGTTTAATAACGTTTTATGTTAGCATATGTTCAAATTTTATTGTGCATTTTTGTGACTTTCTTGAGATAATGCACATATATTTTATAGCATGAACTGAAATGTTTGTATAGCACCAACAGTCCTTCCATTGCTGAGAAATTGAATATGGCTAGGTCAGTCGTTGCTGCTTTTCCCATTTTGAAGAACAACAAACTGCCACTAGGACACGTATGTATGCATCTGCTTGCATCGGTTAATTGGTATTGTATTAGGACATTCGAGTAAATGCTACAACTTAGTTAAGCCTCTATTTGCCATTGACTGCACATTTTACTTGGTAATATATGCACTTGAACTTTGTTGTGTACTTTTCTAGTAATATTATAACAGCTGGTAACAATGTTAATAGTTAACCTTTTTAAAATTAGTAACTAATTAATAGTTAATTTCGATTAAAGGCTAACAGTGGTAATTTTGAAATATACTTTTTCTTGTTTAGCAAAATTTATAGTTATTGAGCTGTAAGCTCTCACAGATGCAGCAGACATAATTATGGAATATTTTGTTAAACCGTTTGGCTACACAAGCTAAAATATTGACTTTTTTGAAAATTAGATGATTGATATGATTTCAGATGCTTGTCATGATGTCGTTATTATACATGTGTTTACTTTGTAGTGTTTTATTGATTTGGTTTCAGTCATAATTGTAATGATTCAACTGTTATAAATTGTTAATTTTAATTATATATTGCTTACTTGTGTGATAAGTTATTAATTATTGTAGTTATAATTAACCTCTGTGATGTAGGAGGAAATTTATGACAGTAAATCACACACCGGCCATTTGGAGCGATTTATTCGCCAGAAACGTTCTAGGGACCCATTCATTACCACAAAGTGGACGTATAAGAAAAGCTGATAAACAGTCTTTTTATTTACTTTTGAAAATAATTGTCAATTGAATTTTTACGTAAGTTTGCTGGGTTAATTTTAAATTTATTTTAATCTTACTTTGCAACCAATTTCATTACTGCTTTTAGTTTAAAGTTGGTTAGTTTTTTTTAAAATTTTCTGTGACAAAATTTTTTGTTGCACTGGTGAGATGTGTTTGTGCATCCGTAATTTCGTATTCTGAACTTGTATGTGCTGTGTTTTTTTCTTAGTGTGTCACTGGCTGCTGCATCCAGCACTGACGTTGAGCGACAGCTGCAAGAACTTCAGCCAACAGCAAGCAACATCGGTGAGCTGCAGGATATGATGGAGAGAACCCGTCAGCAGTGTCGTCAGTGGATCGAGACAGTACGTCCGGATGCCACTACTGTAGTGCGGAAATGGCCGAGGCGTTTTAAGGAGAACGAAGTGGTTTGTAGACTGTAATGATCTTTTATGTTTTTACCATACTGGAAAAGTATTTTTTTTATAATTGGGAGAGTATGTCATTGCGTTGAAAGGTATACTAGATAAGTTGTGTGGGAAAAGTTTTTGAATTGTGGCAGCAGTGCATGGCCATTGAAAATACAGCACGAACTGTAGTTATCAGAAATAAAATTACAATGCTTAGATGCATTTGTGGGTTTATCTTATACATAGAAAAGAAAATGTGGCACTTTTTATACTATTATTTGGACTACAGCTGCTAAGCAACTGGATTAAAAGAGGTAGTTTTTGATTGTTTGGATATGTTGAGTATTTGGGCATGTATGCAAGAGCAAAAGTTGATAGGTAAAAGTGATGTGTAGCTCTGATTAGAAACCCGTCATAGAGCTACAAAGTGCTGTTTGCCATATGGGATCATACATTATTAGCAGCCACCTGACACAGGTGAGCATGCCCCGCTAACTCCAGCCAGACATAGGCCTACTCGCTCTACCTACCCCAGAGGGATGGAAGGCTGAGTTGAGTTGGGTGTTAGTTATATAGTGAGATAATTTACCTCGCTGCAGACAGTCACCTATCCAAGCAGTTACCACTTGATTGTGACTTGACTGGGAGTCAAACGCACGATCTCGTTGGCTTGGTTTGCATTATAGCATAAGATATGTACTGGTTTGTTTACTTCAGGTTGATAATGAGATTGCCGGGATCATTGTTCAGGAGTTCCAGTCACTGCAAGAAGGCTGGTCTGTGGTACGTGAGAAGGTCGTTGACATCGCAGCCACTGACTGCAGCGGCTCACGTGTGCAGAATGCAGTACAAGCATTTCAGGATGAGACCGGCGAAGGTAACAGCTGAAGAGTCAGTTAAATTCTTTGTAAGTGGGCCTCTGCTTACGTGACATGATGTATAAACATTAATGGTGTGGGTAAACCCATATCAGGGCTAGCTGTAATACGGGATCACACAGTGCTACTTGTCAGCATGTTTTGCATTAACTCCAGCCAGGCAGGTTGGTACTAAATTTACCTTTCATGGATGATGGCCTGGCTGAGTTGACCTGGGTGTTTAGCTACATACTGAGAATATTTACCTGTCTTATTCTAGTGGATATGTTGCATTCCAGAATACACTGGTCAAAACTTACATGAGGCTTAACTGTCAGACGTCAGTGTATAAGACAGTCTGTATTCTGTAGCATGGAAAAATGGAAGCAAACACCATGCGTTTTGAGAAATGGCTAATTAACTGATTACCTTGACACTATGTTTGCACCCGGCTGCTAGAGGCTTGCTTCAAAACACTTTGTGTGAGGATTGGAGGGTAACAGGTTACCCAAGTTTTTTCGCAACTGACAGTCATTAAATTATTTCTAAGTGTGTGCCTGTATGTGTGCAGACAAAAAGACTGAAGTGGCGATGGCACCATTTTTTTACACCTTATAATTTCACCAAGTATTAATCGATTTTCCAAATTCTTTCACTGTCAGAATCAGGACACAATTTGTAATAAAACTATCACTATAGATCCCACTACACCTCAAATAGGCTAGGTCGCTACATCACCTTGTGATATGTCAGTGTCTTAAGAGTAACAAATGAAAACAAGACAACTTCTGCAACAATATATTTTTAAACTAGAAATACGTTCTGTGGAACGAGGTATCTGTCCCATTGCCACGCTATATAGCCTAGCAGCTGCATTTCAGCGTTTGATGCTCTTGTATGCCTGCAACCAATTTTGTCTTTGAATAAAAACGGTTGGTTGCCATGACAACAGAACACCATTGCATAGCCCAGTCCCGTAAATTAGGGTAGGTGAAAACAGCATGCAATTATCTTTTCCGGGAGCCGAGTTATAGTCAATTTTGTCCCAAAATTAGTTGCCATAGCAATGGGGGTTGGCAGGGGAGAAATTTAAATGACACCATTGGATTGCCCGTGCCCGAAAATAGGGGTGTAAGTGAAAACAGCATGCAATTATTTTTCTCGAGAGCCGAGTTGTAGTCGATTTTTGTCTCAAAATTCTTTGTGATGGCAACAGCGGTCATCAGAGGAGAAATTCAAATGACACCATCGGATAGTGCGGGCCAGAAAATAGGGGGTAGGTGAAAACAGCTAGGAATTATCTTTCACGGGTGCCGAGTTATAGTCAATTTTGTCCCAAAATTCGTTGGCCATGGAAACACGGGTTGGCAGGGGAAAATTTAAATAACACCGTCGGATAGCCCGGGCTCGAAAATAGGGGGTAGGTGCAAACAGCATGCAATTATCTTTTACGAGGACCGAGTTATACCGCTTTGAAATCTCCCTTGGCTGTAATGCAAAATTTTGCAACTTTTGAATGGTTGCTATGGCAACAGGGTTCGTTAGGGGGTACATTTAAATGACACGTTAGATTGCCCGACCCCAAAAATAGGTGGGTAGGTAAACACAGCACGTAATTATCTTTTACGGGGACTGAGTTATACTGCTTTGAAGTCTCCATAAGTCGTAATGCAAATTTTTTTTTAAAATTGGGGTAAAATAGGGAAGGAGTTATCAGATTTTTATCCCAAACTCGATCTTACTTTTCAGGGAACGAATCACTGCAAAATTTCGTCAAAATCGAATCAAAATTCTGGCCGTAGGAGTGTTTACAGACAGACTGACAGAATGACAGACAGACGCAAGTGATTTTATAATCTGTCCTTTGTTATGCCATAGTAATGGGACAGATAAAAATTAACAAAGAAACAGCGTGTTAGTTGTCTCAGTTATTTCGTCTAAAAAGTCACGTCTCACAATTTTTACATCAAATGTTTAATGTGTCCATCTTGCTGCTGCCCCACTCGGTGACGATCGCCTGCTTTTTCAGCTGCATGGTTGACTGTCACGAATCGTCAACATTGATAGGCCATCTGCAGTGGCGTTTCTTAGCACACTATACAGGCCGTGAAGGTCATTGTCTGACCCTACGTGACATCTCGCAATTGCTGCCCGCCACACCAACTTCCGGCATAGAAATGGAATTTTCCCAATAAAAACGCCTCTATTGCACACCTGCACCCGAAAATTTTGGTACTTCCCATTACTTAAGCACGACATATACGAGAAAAATAAACAAACTGTTGAACATCTATTACACTAGCGTAAACATTTACATTTAATTGTATAACTGGTCATCAAAAGGTAAATAGTATTTCACCAGATGTTATCTAAAAACATGCATAACGAAAGTCATTCTCCCGATGCATATGAACGTCATATATGTACACAGCTGTTTAAGGTGGCACAGCTATTCTAAACATTAACCGCTTGTGCTACCACACTCACCATCGGGCCATGCCCCCCAGATATTGTGGGCTAGAACCACATCTGGGGAGCATCTGCATTCGCAAAACATCAAAAGTTGTGTTTGCATCCACGACCTCATTCACAGAATGCTCAGGATGCATGTCTTGTCCACATCCGTGTTCACACATCTCTAACATGCACTCTGAATGCATCGTGTAGGGTTGCACCGACGATGGACCTGCCTAAAGCATGCCAGGACATTGAGACAATGCCGGGACAGTCTAGCCTGCCGGCGCACCAGGCCAGATGCAGGACAACTCTGAGTGCCCATATAAAGTTGGCAGATTACCTTTGCAACTGTCCTGGCATACTGGCATATTTTGGTAGAGAACTGATGTCAAGAAAGTGTGCTTATAGGATGATAAATTGTGATGTGTTATTGTGATTTATAGTTGTGATGGAGGTGGTGCCAAAAGAAGAAGAAGAGGAAGAGAAAGGGTTGATAAATGGTGATGTCAACCTGCTGCAAACCTGTCCTGATGATGACACTGATAATGAAACATTGCCACCATGCTTGTTTGTCCTTCCTCCATGGCTTCTTAGCGAAGTTACTGACGTTGTACCCAGCGTAAGTTAAATTTATGAGTTCTGAAAAAAAGTTCAAAAGTTGTGAGTGAAACATGCATTTTGCTCCCTGCCCCCCCCAAAAAAATTACCATCTGTAGTTTCTAATTGAAGTTAAAGGTTATTCAATTATTAATTATAATTATCAGTTAATTGTATTATTACAGTATTTTTAATCAGTATTTTTACTCGTTACCAGCACTACTTATACACGCAACAGCAGCTACTGCTGCAGCATGTCTTAGCCATCGCAATTCTGCCCGTCTGTCTGTCTGTCACACTGGTGGATCAGTCAAAATGGTGCAAGCTAGGATCACCAAATCTTCACCGTCGGCTACCTGGAGGACTCTAGTTTCAGAAACCGTAAAGCTTTTCCATAAGTTCGAAGGGGATCACCCTGAACAAGTGCGCTAAACGAGAGGGGGTAGGGAAAATTTGCGATATCCAGCCTATACGGCGTTGCTAGAGCGTGATAGTAGTGCCCTCTGGTGAGTACAAGTAAAACACTATACATATTTAGCCATAGGTCGTCTGGCGCCATCTGGCGACTGATTTTGTTTTACTGGACTATCTTTGAAACTGTAGCGAAAAGCCGTACTGATGAGATCTACGGATGAAGTCTATGGGTCACTAGCGTACGATGGTGCACCGCTGTTGCGTGTTGCCCTTTGCGTTAGCAGGGCTTTTCTTGTTACCTCTGTGCAGGAAAGCGTGCAACCTGGTCCAGTGAACTGTGATGGTGGTGAAAGTGGTGAACCTCAGATTCAACAACTGCCATCATCAGAATCAGATCAGGGTGAAACTTTGGACAGTAGTCTGTTGTCACAGAATGCAAATTGTTCCACTGTTGGCACTAGCTTTGAGAATGATCTTCAGACTTCTTCAACATCAGTGTGTGTGAATAGAAACGAAGATTATTCTACAAGTGGTATCGGCATACTGTCTGATGTACAATCTACATTGGCAGAATCAAATTATAGATATGTCAGCACCTGTATAAAAAGCAACGGAAATAGTTCCACTATCGCTGCAAGTCTAGTACAGCCTTCCTCGACAGATTCAGTCTATGCAAGTACCAAAACATCTTCTTCAACAGTGAATACTGTCAAAGTGTCCAATAAAGGTAAATGTGATAATTATGCATAACTTGTAAGGAAGAAAATGGTGCTAAATGTAACATCTCTTTATAGTTCAGAAATTACTTAAGACATATGGATAATGCCTATCTAATGTAACAGTACTGTGTGTTCTGTAGAAAAAGTGACGTGATGTTTTCATTTTATTTTTTTCGAGTAGAGTTGTCAAATTAATGCACTAACTTAACATGTTAAGACATTAATAAATTATTCCATGTTGAAAAATTAACGCATGTTAAAAAATAATGCATATACATAAAGTTACTAAATTCTGTGAAACACGAGTATCAATATTCCATTAAACTGTGGTTATTCAACGACCAAATGAATTCAAGTCATTGAACTGTTGTCATCGATCCATCACTACTGTAAATAATAATAATATTCATATCACTGGGTGCAGTTTGGTGCTTCATTTTCCCATGTATTGCAATTTCCAAATATTTTTTGTGGTCCAGCATTTTCAGGTTCTACAAATTCAGCACCCCGAGCAATATTAATGATGTTTTATTAACGAGTTTACACATGTGTTGAAAACTTAATGCTTCAACAGCTCTGTTTTCTAGTAATTGCATTCCTGAGATTGCTTTCTCAACCCTGGTATTCGTGATTGAGAAATTTTGGATCCTGGGATCCTGTTTTCGAGATTAGACTTACAGATAGTTCATCTCATGATGGCCCTTATCGCTAGGCGATAGGGAGTGACTGTGAGAAAGTGCAACTTACAGTGCACAGGAAGGATTCTTGTGCACATGAAATGTTTATTAGACGGCCAGATTTTATCATCTTACACTAGAAAAAGCACTATTATAACGATTTTTTGTAATCCGAAAATTTTGGGCTTGGATTGCTGCCAATCCACGTATTCAGGATTGGTGAAAAGCGCTCTTTTCACCAATCGCAAATCCTACGATTTGGGATGCTGCGATTGCAATAATTAGTTCTTTCATGTACAGATCCAGTTGCTGCAGAAGAACAACCGGGTTCCAGACAACGAAGATGTTGGTCCGAGTTAGAACTTAATTTGCTGCGTGAGCATCTCTGTAAACTGGATCGACCGCCAATGGCTGACGACATTCGTGCCGTGCAGAGTCTGTATCCCTCACTGCAGTCAAGAACACTCGCTCAGATCAAAACCCGTGCCTGGTGCATGATGGTAAAGGATCTGTGGAAGAAATGGACAGATTGATTACGGATGTTGGATGGAGATGTTTACTCTTGGTTTTGAGTATACATCCAAGTTGCATGTAACAAATGTTTTTAGAAATGTTGTTTTTTTCATCAAAAGAATTTTTAGCCTTTTTAACTCTCTTTTTTGGCAGAATTGCTGCCACTGCATGCGATTCTGACTATTCCTACACATTTCCTGGTAGCACGGTCTGTCTGTTCATTACACTCTTGCATTTTTTTTATTATTGTAGGGAAAGCTTTTCGATGAATTTAGATGCCATGTATTTTGCAGTACAGCATCACACTGTGTTAGATGGGGGTTCCTGACACCCCAGAAAAGCGGAAATTTGGAGGTCCAAACTCTGAGCCAAAACGTGCATTTGCTTCCAACTTTTTGAAAAAAGATGATTTTCATTTTACCAGATGACAGCATATCAGCAGTTCCACCTCTTACCAAATTACTTTGGTATTTGTTTAAAACATATGTCGAACAAACCGTCACAGTAACTGTGCAAAAGTCGAAGTGCCAGTGATGATGAAATGCTAACAGATTTTGTAGTCATACTTATGGTGATGAAAAAAATTATCGTGAATGAAAAGCTGTACTCTGACTCTGAAGCAGTAAAGTAAGTCAATATATTAATTGTTGCATTTTTTGTTATTGTTCTAAGGCAGTGTAAAGTTATTTAACATTTGTTTTTCTGATTTCTACAGCTCTAACTATTATCAACACATGCAGTGATTATTGTGACTGTCAGTGATTAAACAAAACTTTTTTCAAGAAGAAGAAAGACCAAGACTTTACATTCATCATCAAATATTACAATATATTAATGTCATTCACTAATTAATAATTTTCGTCACAGAATATGCGATTAGACGTGACAAAGTACGTGATATTACTATTATGTATGGTTTGATTTACTGACTGTAGGCCTAAAGATTGTCGATAAAACAACTAATCTTGCTGTAGTTGAGAAATCATATATTTACTTCATTGGAACCAGTGGCGTCATGGGAGAGGGGGATTTCCTTCCCCATAAATTTTGGTCCCTCGGAAGACTGTTGGAGTATCTTTTTTGTGTCTGAAAATTTTCGTCCAGAGAAATGATGCTTTGTTATGCTAATGCTATAGGCCTAGATGTAATAAGCGCTTTTCGCGTTTTATTCCTGCTACTTTTTGCACTGTTTAGTGTTCTTTTATTGTCTAAACGTTCTTGTCTTTGCAAACCGTTTATTGAAAATTCCGTCAAAAACGCCGAGAAGTACTTGCTCAACGGTAAATATTTTTGATAAAAACAACGAAGCTTTTGAGAAATCATTACTTTATTGGCACTTTACAGACAGTGTGACACTTACAACAACTAGCAAAACACGATACAATAAAAATAGCATTGTGTATATGCAGTATATTGACAAAAAAAAACAAAATATACGTGTTAAACTACTAATGACGTAATTGTGTGAAGTACAATGCCCATGCAGAAGCGAACGTGGAAGGTATAACCACATTTCTCGCAATATTCAGTCTAAATGTCAATGACAAGTAATTGCTGTTGCAGTAACAACGTAGGCCCCTACGTATACGATTATTACATTGCACATTAATCATTAGATGTTGTGGACGATGATCGTTCAAGAGAAAGTTGCGACACTTTGAAAACCGCATCGTGAATTGGCCTAACTGTCAAATCACGTCTTCCAATCTTTTTATTTACCTAGTGGCGACTTGGTGTAGGGTTTACAGCTCCCGTAACGTTACCTGTAACTTACGGTAAATTACGGTAAGGTAAAATTGCAAAATTACCGGTAAATTACGGACTTTTATTTTATTCTTTAAATTTTATTTTACACACATTAAGTGCCATAATAGTCCAATCAATTTGATTTTGAAACTAAAGCGCCAAAGTCGTCTACTTACGTATGTTAACAGCTATTCTGAGACTTTTTCAGCGGGATGCACTT
>Ga0056128_1002758_pt1 | contig 21057 bp, 12 predicted proteins | sample WorMetLIZISLAND2_FD_71113 | JGI IMG/M metagenome (GOLD analysis project Ga0056128, IMG submission 71113) | Marine gutless worms symbiont microbial communities from Max Planck institute for Marine Microbiology, Germany - Olavius geniculatus... ... | reverse complement strand
CTTGATCTATCTCCTCCTGACTCACCATACTTCCATGATCATCTCACCTCGTCAGCGTCACCATCACCACTCTTGTCATCAATCACCCCATCATTCTTTCATTCCAATCTCAAAACTTTTGTTTTTCTCAAATCTTATCCTCCATAGTCATCTGGCACCCCTTCGGACTGACTCCACGGTTATTCGGACCTGCTCACGGTTTTTATGTTTACTCTTTTCAGTTTTTTTTCTGGGTTTTAGTTTTCATTATTATTCTTCATTTCTTACCTTTTCAGTTTTTTCTTATTTTAGTTGTCTACTTCATTCATTTTTCGAATTTTGTCAGTTTTACATTTAGGACTTTCTATTCTCAGTATCTCTCATTTCATTTTTCTTTTAAACATTTCAGTACTTTTTAGTTTATGTGCTAGATTAAACTGACAGTGTGTTTGTCAGTTTTTGAGTGCAAATTTTCCATTGTATTGTATAAGATACACCGTGCCTCAAAAAACACTCAAAATTGTGGCATAATTTTCTCAAAATTTCACCAACTTTGATAATTTTTGGCATAAAGATGGTCAAGACGATATTATTATGTTTCGTGCAGTCATTTACCACCTTAGCTAATTTTTGTCAATGCACTGCCATGTGAAACAGATGCTCCAAATTGTTACAAATTGTTAGTTGTATCATACGGCTCACCTTTGCATCATCAATTCGACAGAGGGTGCGACGTGGTTTAATAATTTTGAGGTATTAAATATTTATGCTGAAAACAGCAGACAACAAAATAGCTGGCTGATGAGCTTAAAACACGTCTTAATCGATTAGTGAATGCATTTGATCAGTCGATCATTGATTCTGCTACAGTGGCGTCATTTCCCTAAATCGTTGACGGGTTCTCTCTCTTCCCCTTCCTTTTCTTCTCCCTCCTTTCTTTTCCTCATCTTTCCCTTTTCCTTCTCCCCTCTCGTCCTTTCCCCTTTCCTGCCCTCCCCTACCCTTAGAAGTCGATGATTTTTATTTGATCTCATCTATAACCTAACAATTTTCTTTAAAAGTTTAGGTTTTATTCTAGCCCTGGTTGTCAGGAATAGCGGCGCTGCCGGCGTAGCGCGCTGCGCACACAGTCGTACATCACCGATTGACATGAGTATTAGGTGCGAGAACTTTTTTGCTACGTTACTTATTTAACACTGTTAACTCGAGTTCAAGAAGTTCGCATATCGCAACAACAACAACAAAAAGTAAACAAATTGTGGTGGATAGACGTTATTGAGTATTTTTGGTGTCGTTCGTGGTCAGTAACGTATGACTTTATTGTCAGCTTAGCATTTGTTGTTTTATTGCTTGAAATTTTATTAGAACTAATAAAATGGTAAATTATAGGTTACGCAGTAGCTCAGTGCTCGAATACCGACGACAGCGTGGGTGGGTTATTATTGTGGTTAGGGTTATTTGGGATGGCCAGCGAACTCTCTCCTTACCAACTATGGCTTTTGGGTGTTGTAAGCTCTTCGCATGATGTTTAGGGTGGAACGTCGGTTACAAGCGCACTTTTGGGCTTGAAATATCTATTGGACCATGCAGTCTGTGCAGTGTATACTGTGTATAAATTACTGGCAGTCGGCAAATTATTGTTACCGTAATTATTTGTAGCGGAATAGCAGCAAAATGTCTCACAGTCTGTCGAACTGGCTCAATCACATCAAAGCTGATGACATTGACGGTGGTCTTGCAGCTGACTTTGATGGATCATTCTCTGGTCTTGGATCCGAACCAGAACTTGGTTCAAACCCATATAATATGAGGTATTTGCTTGACAGCATTTCTATTTTTTCGATGCTTAATATACATTTGGTGATGTCTTGTTGGTCATGTCTTAATTTTGCAGTTGGACATGCATGTATTGTATTGGGAATTAGACGTCTGATTTGTTTGCAACATATGGTGCTATACAAATGTGTTTTGATTGATTAATTGGTTAATTGAGATGGCTGATGAGCCTTAGCCTCAGCCTTTAGTTTTGTGTTACATTAGAGGTTGACAGAATTTTTTGGTTCTGGTTTTGTTTTAATGCCAAAAGTGGATAAATAAGTACTTCATGTTGTCAATCGCTTTATTGGCTAAAAGTTACCTTACCACATTTGGCACACTTTTGATTTTGGCAAGCAACATGGGTATGGGTCTTGCTTGTTGCCTGTTTGTCTCTGTCCATCTATCCATCTATCTGTTTATTCTGTGCAGGTTCCTTACTCAAAAGTGATAAGATATGGAAAAACCAGAATTGGTGCTAATGTTCCCTAGTGCATGCTAATTTTTAGCTTTGAAAGCCCAAAGGTCAGAGGGTTAGGATTAGGGTTAGAGTTGAGCAAGACAGTCTGAGTATATAGCTAATTGGATGGCTACACTATATGTCAGCACTGTGCCAAAAAATTTTTAGTTACCACATGTAGATTATGAGTGTGTCAGATGGACAGAATGGACAGAGTTGCTTGAATGCAGTGCATTTGGTGATAAAATCTTGAATAAGTTATCTAATGGATGATGTCTGCTTGTGTGGTTATAGTGAAGCGTTGTTGGCACTGCCTCCAGTTTTCAAGCAGGAAACTTCGTAAGTATACTCTCACTACTGAATAGTTTCATTGTGAAATTTATTTGTAGTAATGTATAGTTTGTATACATGTGTCAGTGTTCTGTTGTTGTTGTGCATAGTTTTTAAGCTTCTTGTGGATAGCAGGAGTTGTATGATAAGCCTGTTTATTTCCTGTCGAGATTGTGCAAAACAGTATTATGAAATGCATTTTAACCAGGTTTTTAGTTTTGTATATTGTTACCTTAATTGTGTATGTGTAATCTTTTGTTGTATAATATTAATGGTATTCTGTGCATCACTAGTTTATTATTATTATCTTATTTTCTTATATTTTTAGTTTGATTTTTGCTGTTATAACAGCTTTGCCACAGTTTTTTTGTGTGATTGTTTTAATAGGTAGCATTACAGGTCTCGCCTATTTGTCTGTCGGTCTGACAGTGTCTGTTTTGTCACAACAGGCTTCTAACTCAAAAACAAAAGGCATAGAAAAAAACAAAATTGGTATAAATGTTCTCCAGGTTATTAGTAGCAGGCATGCCATATTTTATTTCAAAAGGTCATACTCAAGGTGAGTGTTATGGCTGCAAGGTGGATAGCTACGTAATATATTGTCACTGTTTCAACATTTTTCTAGATTTAGTTATTGCTAGTAGCCAACTATCTCTACTCAGCCTTCTACCCTCCGTGGGATGATAAAATAAGTACTGGCAGTGGTTACAGCCATTGCTAGGGAAAAAACAGCAAGTCCTGCGTAACAGTAGGCCCTGTGGCCAAGACTACTGGTATACTGGTCCAGTCGGTTAAAGGTGCTGGCTGTTAATTAGAGCCGGCCATCAGGCTGACTTGGGTTGTATGCTAGCTTAATTGGGTTTAACCCTCACCGGCTCAAAGCGCCAAAAGGGGATGAGCTTCCTCACAATGGACCTAGCTGTCTATGCGAAATCTTCTTCTTTTTCTAGTAGTTTAGTGCATTGGCATAGAGAGTGTGCTGCCATATGTTGCAGCAAAGCACGCATTGATGACACGACTAGTGAGACCAGTACATCAGGGTTGACATCAGCATTCACCGGTTACTTGATCAGTGGTCGATCTCTGACACTGCCCGGTCGTAGCTCCCCGACTGGCTCGTCAGCATCCAATCAGTCAATGACGAGTGGAGGCATCTCAATATCAAACACCCACTCGCTGTCTTTGCCAAACCTGCAGCAGCACTGTGCCACAGCCGATACATCGAGCTTCATTAATGATCCCGTTGAGTGGGTCAGTCTTATGACTTCTATGAATCTTGGAGAAGTTGGAGATGTTGACGACACAACTGAAAGCCGGTTAGTTTTTTTTGGTGGAATAGTCGTAGTATTGATAATAATAGGCAGTGTTTATTTTGCTGTCATCATAGCACTGCCATTGCAAGACTTTTAGCGGTTCAGTTGATGAATGTAGAACAGCGCTGGGTGATGATTGTCCTGAAAGTTGGTTCCAATGTGAATTTCAGTAGGATCTCCTACAGTTTGTTACTGCATCATTATCTTGGTCATCATCAGCATCATACAAAGGCTTAGCATGGCCTAAATAATATTTATTATTATTTTGTAGTACCCTGTCATTGAAGTATCATGTACATCAATACATCATCCAGGTTTGAGCAATGAAAGATGAGTTATGAGACATTGTCTGAAGACGAGAGTAATGGTGCAGCAGTAATGTCATTTCGAAGCAGTTTTTATGTTAGCATTAGTTCGGTAAGGACTAGGGATGGAACATTCTTTTAACTTTGTCATGAATTTGAACTTTGTTAAAATTGCACTCAACTTCGGACTTTTTGCAGATAAGTAGACAAACCACGTGTAAATGACCAATGGCTGATTGTTGAAAGTTGGCTTCACTTTAACCTATTAGTACCCAAATTATTTTATCATTCACCATTGAATTAGGTGTTCCATATATGGGATCGTAGGCATAAACGGGTTAAGCTGGACAAATCAATGAAACACCATTATTTCATAGCCTGACACCTGGGGCGGTATGCATAACTACGTCGTAGATTAGTTTGGACGTAAGGCCAACATCACGTCTAACTACTTCCAAACTAGAAAGTTACGTTCGATGGCATGCAAAACGCTGTCATAGCGAGCGACTTGCTAGTCATGACGTAGTTGACATCAGGTAGTTTGACTCTGGAATTTTTTGGCATAACTGTGTCTGGCCTCGCTCAGCATGCAGCTAAAAATAGTCATAGGCAAACTTGTCATCTGCTGCAATCTCGGTGTGCTTGGGCCTAATTATCACTCCATGGCCTAAGTAAGAATGCGTGATGCAAATAAACGAAATTTATCGAATGCCATATGTTTTATTCAGCAACTTTTAATACTTCAATTAGTTTCAGTAGTGTAATTGACTCGCCAGAAGTATTTTATGATGCGTGACATGATTGCAGCTCCTCCTTAGCGACGTTAGTTTACATTGACAACGACCGACTAAATATTTACGGCAGGTCGCTGGAGCGACTAGCGTTAGTTTGTACGTAGGTGTCTGACTAGTGCTATGACATCGTTATGCATTCCGACTTAGCACTATGTCCGACGTAAATTTATTTTAGTTTGGAAGTAAAGTTATGACATTATTATGCATACGGCCCCTGGTGTACATATATAGCTAGTTGCGCTATAGAATCATGGCTTGCAGCATGAGAAACGCCTCGTGTATGTGACTGCATGCTCTTTCGTGGCTGGCGATCGGAGCCTCAGGAAGGTGGCGGGCTTGGTCAGGCCCAGACCGTAATGGTCTAAAGGTGCCCCTGGCACCAAAGCCTCGATGAAGCGCTGGCATGCATGGAAGGGACAGTGGCCACGAAAGAGCAGTTTTGCTTCGTTTTGCTTCATTATACAGAGTGGGCCATAAAAACCATCCCCCTACATGTCAGTTAATTATGTCTTCCAAGAGTAATGTACATTTAAAGTGAATAACACACGTTGAGACATAATCAGTTCTGAGTAACATGTGCAAATTTTATGCAAATATTTTTAATAATTTGTAATGGGATAAAATAAATGAAAGCAACCCAACTCTACAGGAAACACAATGGGGAAAATAGTGTAACGTCATTAAGTTAATGATCAAGTTTTTTGCAGCAGAACGTACCCAACTTCATCGAGTCTTCTGTCTGGCCGTCGAACAGTCTGGACATAAACCCCATCGATTATGCTGTCTGGGTTGCTCTGCAGCTAGATGTGTACAGAGTTCTGATCGTGGGTTTGGAGCATCTCAAAGTCAGAGTGCATACCTGCTGGGCCAACTGATCAACAAAGCCATTGATCAGTGGCGACCGAGATTGAAAACTGTAGTTAAAGTTCACGGAGGGCACAATGAACAGTTGTTTACTTGACTGTCTTGTTGTATGAAATTTTTGCTGGTTTACTTAGACATATATGCAAGCATGTATTTCCATTTGTGTTTCACCATTGTGATATAATACAGTTGGGGTGCTTTGATTTTATTGTATTATTTGTTAATAACGTTTTAACATACTCATTGTGTTTTGACATCAATATGTGCATTACAGACTAGCAATTTATATGGTGTGTCATTTTGTCCATATAAACAAATGCAGTAGCATTTTAAACAGAATAATATAGGGGACGGTTTTTATGGACTACTCTGTATACTACTTGTCGTAGCTACTAGGCAAGACAAAAAGGCAATTTGTCGGGTTTTTGCAATGATTTTGTCTAGTATTAACACACAGCACAAAGCAAATTAATTGCAGTAGGTAGCGAACTCAACGATGAATATGCACTGATAGTTGTATAATCCATTAGTTCCCAAATTATTTTATCATTCACTGTTAAATTAGGTGTCCCATATATATGGGATCGTAGGCATAAATGGGTTAATACAGCAAATGATGTAAACTAGTGGGGATGCGCTGCAGATGAGCTTTAAGCTTCCATTGACATGTTATGTGTGAATGAGTGCATGTGCAAAAACTGTAGTTAAAGTTCATGGAGGGCACATTGAACAGTTGTTTACTTGACTGTCTTGTTGTTGTATAAAGGTTTTGCTGGTTTACTTAGACATATACGCAACCACGTATGCTTGCGTATATGTCTAAGTAAACCAGCAAAAACAGTGTCCTGGTGAATTGTTGAGTTGAATTGTTGTAGATTTCAGTACATATTAAATGCTGCAACATCACCAGCAACACGGATGAGTGAGGAGACGCTCACATATCTCAATCAAGGTACTACGATAACTTCCTCATGTGGATCGCTTCACATGTTATTAGAATCAGCTAAATGTATATGCACTCACAACAGTTGATGCTGTTTGACTGCTGTGCATACATGTATTTTTACACATGTGTATTGTCATTATGCCCGCCAAGGTGAACGTAGTAAACATTGGAGGAGATTAAGAGATTGGTCGTTCTGTCTGTCATTCTGTGTGTGTTTCTGTGAGGGTGTGTATGTGTGTACATGTACTTTGAGGCACTATATCTTCATAACGGTGCCAGCTAAATGCATGGTCGCAGTGGACCACCTATAGAAAGTTGACCACCACGAGTCAAATGGTCACGTGACTGATGACTTCACGTGACCCCGAAAGTCATGATCCCATTATCTTTGAGGCACCATATTTCTGTATAGGTGCCAGATAGATGCATGGTCGCAATAGACCTTTCATAGGAAGTCGACCACTACAAGTTGAATGGTCACATGACTGATGACGTCACGTGACCCCAAAAGGTCAAGGTCGTGACCCCATTATCTTTGAGTTGCCATATTCTTATAACGGTGCCAGATGGACGGGGAGATAATTTCTGCTCTTTCTTCTCCCCCCAGTTCTTTGTTGTAGTGTGTAGTTGTAGCTGTAGGTGGCCACTTTGAGCAACAACTTTAAAGACTGGTTCAGAATGATTGTCTCCATGAATGTTTTAATTAATTTTGCAGAAGTCCATCAGGTATTAACATTTTTACAGTTTACGCTAACTTTCCTGCAGGGGTGTCATTAATTTTTGGACACTATGGTACTTTTAATTTGCTGTGTGCAGGTCAGTCGTATGAGATGAAGCTGAAAGGACTGAAAGAAAGCAATGATGGGGATGAGCAACTACTTAAGGTACCTGTCACATTATTTGTTAACTGGTTTCACTTTTTTGTTTTACTTTGTTTTACAATTTTTGGTTTTTAGCTTTGCTTTGTGACTGAATAGGTCTTTCTGTGTGGTAGCTGGGTTTTAGAACAATTACCTTGCTTTGTCTTATCGGCATATTCCGTTTTTTTTTATTATTTTAGTCACTGGTTTAGCTGTAAATGGATTATTATAACCAGCTTTTGTCAAGCACTTGTGCAGCCATATTTATCTCTGCCAAGGTGAGCATAGTGAACATTGGAGGAGATTAAGAGATTGGCCGTTCTGTCCGTCCGTCATTTTTTCTGTGTACGTGATGACTCATAATAGCAATTACGTCATTGCACCAACAGCATTACAGCAGCAACGATGGCTATTACTTTTTTCTATTACCTCTGTGAAGCGGCTCTTTCTTTTCCCTCCCCTTTCCGTGTTGTATCGTGTAGTTGTAGGTGTTGTTGTATTTGTAGGCATAGTAGTAGTTATAGTAATGTTCAAATCACTTCACTTGGCAGAGATATGCACTCTCATGAGCGCCTTTTAGTTTACAATAAACTTGATTGACTATAGACAGATCGTGTGCTGTTCCACATACTCACAACCCGTTCGGTGACACAGAAGTTTGCTGTCGTCGGGCCACGCGTCTGGAACAGCCTCCTAGCATACTTACACGACGAAGACTTCATTTACAGAACATTTAGGTGTGAACTCAAGATGCACTGGTTTTAGCCTTTCTGATTGGGGCACAATGTGACACTCGTTTATAATTGCACTCTACAAATATTTTTATTGAACTGAACTGTACTGACTGTTCGATCCTGCAATGGTTCATTCATTTATTGGTTCGTGTGTTCGGAATTCAGTTGATAGATTGAATGAGTCATTGATTGGTGTGTATGTACAGAGCATAGTGCGGGTCGTGTTTCATGAACGTCGGCTGCAGTATATGGAGAAGGAACAACTTGATGTCTGGAAACTGACTCGGCCCGGAGAACGCATTGTTGACATTGGTGATTTGATCATTTGTGCTTATTTGATATTTGGTCTAGTGCTAGTTGTACTATACAAAATATTGTAAAACATACGAGCTTTTATAAGTACAGGGTGGTCCAAAAAAAGTGGCACAAAGTTTATGGCACCTTAATTTTGCAACCATACATCATAGAGTCATGCAGTTTTCAGCTAAATGTTCTGAAAGAAATTCTTTACATGACTAAAGTCAGTGTTTAAATACAGCAATTAAATATTCTTTATGTCTGTCGCCAGCAAGTGAACTATTCAAAAACAGTATTACCTTCAATGTACCTTGGTCCATAAAACATGCTACAATTATTTTTGAATAGCTCCATGAAACACTGGCCGATTTTAATAATTTTTAACGTGTGACATGAGGAAGAAACTTGATGCAAACGACTGTAGTTTTGGCCACCTCACCATTATGTTGTCACTATACTACCATGTGAAATGCAGAAGTCGTAGTTTGGCCATTGACAACAATGAATTCATACTGTGTAGCTCATGCATCGGCTTAGAAATTATTAACTGAATAGCGACAAACACAACTGAGAAATATTGTATTTCAAAAAGTCACACGTGTCACATCACGTCCTCTTTATTACACCATGTGCTTAAAATGTCCACCTGCAGCACGAACACAGGCGGTAGACATTGACAGCACTTGCCAACAGCACGTTCAATAGCTGCTTGTCTTACAGTGGCCCACTCGCTGTTTATGCGTCATTTCAGTTCGACTTACGATTTTAAAACAAACACAAAGTAACAGATTTTCAATGATTTTGTCGTTTCAGTAATTTTTTGAGTCGAAGCGTGCTCTACCCAATATGAATTTATTGTTGTCGACAGAAAAACTACGACTTCTGTCTTTCACAAGGTAGTGTAGCGACAACATCAATGTGAGGTGGCAAAAACTACAGACATTTGCGTAAAGTTTCTTCTAAATGTTGCATGCCAAAAATTATTAAAATCGGCTAATGTTTCATGCAGCTATTCCAAAAATAAAAGTGGCACGTTTTTATAGACACAGTGTCAAGGGTAATACTGTTTTTGAATAGTTCATGTGTCATCGGTAAAAACAAAGAATATTTAACTGCTGTATTCAAACACTGACATCAGTCATGTAAAGAATTACTTTTGCAACATTTTGCTGAAAACCGCATGCCTCTATGATGTACAGTTCCAAAATTATAGTGCCATAAACTTTGTGCCATTTTTATTGGACCACCCTGTATTTGGTGGAGTATGGCTTTATCTTTGTAGATTGTTGTAACAAATTGAATTACTGCAAATATAATATAATTTTTTACAAGTTTGTTGATACTAAGTATTTTTGAAGTCATTCTGACAGCAGACGTTCAGTGTCTGAATCAGATTTTGATGACAGATCAGCCAGGATTTTATTTCTCAAGCAGTTGGACTGTCTTAAAACCGTTAGCTTAATCACTAAGATTAAAGTTAAAAACAGAATTAGCATAGTGCCATATAACGTAAGATAAGAAACAGAAGCACTTGCTACATTACACTCATTGTAATGTTGAATACTGATCCATTGCTGTAGGAGCACAGTTGATACGTTTCGTTAGGATTCCACATTTGTGTGATGTGCAGTACGCAGTAGGCTCTATATACAGAATGAAAATGAAGTGTTTAATAGTTATTACAGGCCACACTGTAATATCAGAATTATGATGTGTAGACATCCCGCTATGTCGTGGCTTGCTTGATGTCAAGATCGACCCACAACGACTCAACTGCGTCGAATTCGTCTGGGACCCACGGCCACAGGTTGACACAAAAGTTGCCATCAAGATTCACTGCATTAGCACAGAGTTCACAGCCAAGAAGCATGGCGGAGAGAAGGGTGTACCTTTCAGAATACAAGTGGAAACCTACAGACATTCTGTCACGGCCACGGATCAACTGCCCCGACTGCTTCATTGTGCATCTTGTCAAGTCAAAGTCTTCAAGGTTTTTTTTACTGATTATGAGGTGTTATTTTGAAAGTGGCATGTCATTCCATCTTGTGTGGCCATCTTAACAGGGTACTGGCTGACATTGTGCACTTTGAATATGCACGTACTTACTTATTATGAAGATTGTTTGTTTGTCTGTCCACTTGTCTGTTTGTTTCATACATGCTCTTGGATTTAAAACAAAAATTGTGCTTTTTTGCATCACTGTCGACTAACGTACTTATGATTAATTTACTCACTACCAAAGCCACCTTATCAAACTGCATTTAGCAACAAGAAAGACTGAACCGGAAGCTGAATTAAACAGCAGTCATGTAGGTAGATTTATCAGGTTCACATTCAGGTTTTGCATTTAGTAAGTACAATGCCATGTGCGCATTAGAATGGCAGCAATGGCAAGGGTTCAGATGTGCGCTTCGTCTTAAGTTTGTTACCGGGAACTCTTGTTAGCACTTGTGTGGGCCCTGGTACTAAGTTCTGATGCATTTCTATTCATATTAACTACTGCATTTAATGCTCGGCTACTGATGTAAGGTCTTGCACTTTTCACATCTACAGCTGTTATATTTGCAGTTTTGTTGTGCATGCAGTTTTTATTCAGCAGCCGCAAACGCTGCAACAGTTGCTGAAACATATCTGTTGCTTTGTTGTATTTAATATTGCCACAAATATTGTGTCATGTGATGTGTTGTGCAGCCTAAAGGCGCTGATAGAAAGCATAAAACTGATCGTGAGAAGATTGAGAGGCGATCGGCTAGTGAAAAGGTACACAATATACTGTATAACATCAACTGTGTAATAGTACAAACTGTAATTGTAGCCAGAATATGACAGTATTTTAATTTTATGAAAAATTGCGGAGAAAAATTCAAAAGCTGGATTTTTTCTGTCATTTTTCGCAAGATTAGAATACTGGCCCATTCTGGCTAAAATTATAATTTTTCATTAATTTTGCAAATGATAGAGATAGCATTTATATTATGCAGCAACGTTTATGAGAACTGACTTAAAAATTAATGCATGGAGGTGACCTTCTCTTTCGTTGATCTTACCCATTTTTTTCTTTTTTTTGTCATTTCCCTCTCTTTTCCTTTTTTTATTAAAATGTTTTTGCTTGTTGTACTTTATTTGCTTTTTTCTTTTTTTTCTTTCTAAGTCAGTTTGTAATCGAACTGTACGCAGAATTATGCACAAGTGCTTAGCTGACTTGTATTGAGGTTCAGCCAAATGCCAAGGTGCAAATATTGCTTTATTTTACTGCTGCAGAAATTAACTTTCTTGTGCATTTGGAAGTGGGGGTGATTGCCCAATTAAGTTGGCTCATTTAGCAGCATTCATTTGTATGTCATCAATGCTAGAGTGGTTAGTTATCATCTGCATGTTTACCTTGCACTTATGTTGCGTGTGTATTTAGGAAAAATTTCAGCCATCTTATGAATGTACTGTTTTAACTGAGGTAATTATCACTTTAGCTTTTAATACTCAATTGTTTTAATTCATATAGTAGTTATATTGTCATTGTGGATTCATGATTTTTCTGTGGTTCACTGTTCACGTTACCTGTTGTTTACTAACTAATGAGTGGTCTTGTTATTCTTATCTTCTTGTCACTCCTTGGTTTATTTCCATCACATTATGATTTGTCAGTTTCTTTTTATTACTCTTTAGCATTCATTTCATAACAACATTTAAGTATTTGTTTTTCTTCTCTTTCTGTTATTTTTTTGTTAGTGATACTTGTATTCCATATTTTTAAGTTTGTTGTTATTATCTGGATGAGTGACTGTCCACTGGCAGGTAAATTATCTTGGTATGTAACCAGCAATTCGCATTAACTTATCCTGTCCATCATGGGTAGACTGCAGCATACATGAGTACTAGCAAAAGATGTGGCATTAACACTAAATAGGCCCTGTATCTGTGATCCTGCAATGTAAGCTGGTGTTGGGCTGAAGGTTATAGAAATGGAGATCAGCGCCACTTTGTGGGCTTTGTGACGTGGGAACAACTTTTCTAGTAGCATCACTCATCCGACGTGTGGTTTCCACTCTCTGGCTGATGTGCTGAGTACAGATTCCATTGGATCAGGTTCACAAGTACCTGGAGCTGCTGAATAACCAGCGAGATGAGGAAGTTCGATGCAACAAAGACTCATCGTCGTCAGCTGCGACTGATTCCATCTGCATTGTGTCTGTCTCGTCACTTGCTGCGTCAACATCCAGCACCACCACAGCCAACAGTCTGCCATCGACGTCTGTGGCAGCCACCGATGGCAAACCAGATGTCAGTCAGTCTCCTCCAGCTGACAGTCGGTATGTGGTACGAGGGGCGTTCAAAAAGTTTTGCAAGTCGATATGTTGGACTAAAAAACTTTTCAAAATTTATATACCAATAAAATGTATGTTTCTCTAAAACACATATGAGCCTAAAGCGGACATGACGTCATTGCAATGTATGACGTCATAGAGCGTTGAACAGAAACGATTTGGACTGCCAGTGCAATTAGTATAAAATTGGGCTCGCAGTTGCATGACATTTCTTCAGTCTATTTTCTGATTTTCCAACACGAGGCCCTGGGACATGTGATTTTATGAGAGCCCTAGCAAGTACGTCTGTAAGTTTCTTATTTGCGATTATATATATTTAATAGCCAAAATCTGTGCCAGCCGTGAAAAACTATACGTACGAGGAAAATTAGACAAAGTTTACAACACGATAGGCCTCCGTATATTGGACTAACAAACTTTTAAAAATTTATACACGAGTAAAAGTTATATTTATCCCATACTTGTATGAGCTTAAAGCGGACGTGATGTCATTGAAATTTATGACATCATAAAGCATTAAACAGATACAATCTGGAGTGTTAACGCAAACAGCACAAATATACGCCCAACAATTCTCCAGTCTGCAGTCGGATTTGCGAATGCGAGACCCCGGGATATGTGGTTTTGTAGAAGTTTTGACAAATACGTTCATGAATTTATTATTTGCATTCTGAATACATAGTAGCCAAAATCTGTGCTGGCCATTAATAAGAATGCTTCTGTTAATTAAGATGCCTCGTCAGGATTTGACGTTGTTCGTAAAATTTTATCAAAAAGTTAACAGTTAGTGATATCCGTCGTCTTTGTGAAAGGTTGAGCAATTTTTACAACGTACAACCACGGGAGCCCTGATATGTGGAGGCCTGGGAGCGAGCTCCAAAGATCTTCTCTAAAACCGGCAGTGTCTGGCACTGCAGCCCACTCCCAAAGTTACAATTACTCAGCAAGCTGTTCGCAACTCTGGCTTCGTACAATAAGACCACCCTACATACAGCAGAGACTTGACTTACAGGAACTATTGTCTTTTTCTAAATTTGAAAAATTTTCTCTGTGGTGTCCGCAATCCAAACACTGAATGACTCAAGTCTGTGGTAGAAGCCTGGCTGCTGGGACCAATATAAGTTACAATGACATCATATCCGCTTTAAACTTACATGAGTTCTGGAGAAATATGCTTTTTTTCCCATGAATAGATATTGAAAAGTTTTTTAGTCTAACATATTGACTTGCAAAACTTTTTTGAATGCCCCTCGTAGTATTAGTTGTAGTATTAGTAGTCGTAGTTAGTAGTAGTAGTAATAGTAGTACACTGTGTTTGGAAAAAAAGTAACATCGTACTAGAGAAATGTCAAATCTGAACGAATTTGAATGAAATATTGTACATGTAATTTCCAATATATTGCTGAAGGGATCACCAAATTTTGTTTAAAAAAATATTATTTTGCAGCGGAATTATCAATTGTTGAATATCAATAACAGAATATCTGTTATTAATATGGTGTTAATAAATAAACCCCTCTGTTATTGTACATTTGCGTAACTTTAACGAACAACATCTGATTCTCGCAAAATTTTACATCAACATTGCATCATCTATTAACAGTTAATTTGTTAAATTTCAGTTAAATCTGCCAAAGCAAACAACAGCAACAGTGTCTTTTGTGAGGTCACCCCAAAACACTTCAATTTCAGATCTGACATCATTCGCAAAGACCTAAAACTGAAGTGTTTTGGGGTGACCTCATAAAAGCTGTTGTAGCTATTGTTTCTTTTGGCAGATTTAATTGACATTTGGCACTCTGATTGCCAATAAATGTTGCATTGTTGACGTGAAATTTTGCCAGAATCAGATGTTGTTTGTTGGAGTTACGCAAATGTACAGTAACAAGGGGGTTTATTTGTGTAACACCATATTGACAATGACAATATTTTGTCGTTGATATTCAACAATTAATAACTCTGCTGAGAAATAATATTTTTCAACAAAATTTAGAGATTGCTTCAGCAATTTATTGTAAATTAAGTGTCCAAAGTTTTGTTCAAATTTGTTCACATTGAACATTTCTATTGTACGATGTCTAACGGGTTACTTTTTTCCAGACATAGTGCAGTAGTAGTAGCACGTCACTGTTAGTACTACTGCTGTTATGAGGAAGGACTGGTTTGTCAGGTTTTTTGTTTTGCAGTGTTGACTGTTGGCTTCAATTCATTGTGCAATACGTTACGATTAATTGGTTAATTAAAGCAACAGTTTTGATAAAAGTTTTGTTCATTGATAAGGTATTCAAAAAGTGTTTATTTACGTTGATGATTGTTCGTTTGAGTTACGTGAAACATGAAGTAACGCTTCAGAAAGTGTTTACATCTAGAAGTCACTCTGAATGGATGCATAACCATGCTTTAGGACACTTTTGCAATAGTGCAGGATGTTTTGGATTTTAACTTTAAAAAAACATCTTGCGTAGTTATATCACACTGATAGTCTAAAAGATGTCAGCCTGATTTAGTTGAAATTTGTTGTATGCTACTGATGATAATAACAATCGATTGGAGATGTTAATAAAAAGGTAAAGGGTTTATACTGCGCAAGGCTAGTAGCCACAGTATAGAGGAGCTAATCCCTTTGCGATATCCTTGAGCCAGGGAGTACAACTCGAGATTTGCATACATCTTTGTTGGGTGGAATAGTCCTCAACAGAGACTCCCGGTTACCTCCACACGTTGTGCTACTCATTTTATTGACCAAGATCGATGAAGGGCTGAGTCAACTCTGACAGGATTTGATCCTGGGACCTTTTGATCCAAGGTTCAATGCTCTACCGACTGAGCTATCCTGCCGATGTTAGTTACTGATGATAATGACAAATGGTTGATGACATTATTGTTTATAGATTTGTCCAAGGGCCCATCACTTCTCCAATTGCTTCAACAAATCAAAATATTGTAAGCTTTTTTTCTTATACCTTTTCTTATTATTGTACAAACTAAATACATTTATCAACTTAGTGATAGATTGCATTTGATAGGAAGATGTTGCAGTTTACAACAAGAATGGCAAATATGAATAGACAGCAACGAGACAAATAGTGGCGAATGACTGATTTTACAATGAATCAGCTGATGTGGTTTTTTAGAATAATGGCTGAGAATTGATTTTTTGTGTTATGATCATTTTGGTGTTAAAGGTTAGCCAAGAGAGTGAGTTAGTCATATTTAATGTTGTGAAGGAAGTTTGCTGTGAGAGTAGACATGTAATGTCTTTATATTTTTTCTCTGTTGTTATATAATCGGTGATGTGGTGTAGTGGTTAACTTGTTGGTCCCCATCAACAGTGTATCTGGATGGACAGGTAAAGCATCTCGGTTTACCCCCGGGTCAACTCAACCTTTTACCTTTTGTGGGATGGTAGAATGAGTGTAGTAATGAATGGCAGATTTAGGCGGATTATCGACTTAAGCTGATCGGCATGGTCCAAAGGTCACCCATTTCCTGGCACCTTACCACATTCATCTGGTGAACCGGTGAATTTTCACAGTGGCAGTGCTACGATGGCAGCACATATACGTTGTCGTGGATGTCTGTTGCTGTTTTTATTACTACTGCTGTGTCTGTAGTCGAGAAAACGTCACTCGGAGTCGCTGTCCATGCCGTCGCCCAGTGGCAGTTGTCATCGGCTTTCTGACATTAACACTGTTAGTTTCTTACTTGCTTCCTACATTATGTGTGGATTGAATAATCTCATCTTTTATGCCGTGTAGCAATGATTTGGTTGATTATTTATTTGTTTTCTTATATATCATGAATCATGAATTCATCCCTACTCAACTCAGCCTGGTCATTCATTCATTCATTTGTAGACTGGTAGGTGCGTTGCGTATTAGCAAATGCATGGGGCTCATGCTGCATGATGCACAACCTCTTATCTATGGTCTATGATGCACAACCTTTGATCTGTGGTTTTGCTAAGGAAACTTGAGATCAGCGTCACGCTGTGCTTCTGAAGGACTTTAAATTTTGACATTTACATTGCGTGAAGTATGAATTTATACTTGCGATATGATGCATATTTTAGTTGGACCTGTAAAAAACTGGTACCTTAGGATAATACTTTTTGTAAATCACTTATGTGAACATTCCATCAATATTGATAAGATGTTACACTAAAAAATGCTGAAAATTGCTGGTGTTATTATTTATCGAAGTGTTTTAAATTTCTGAAATTTCAAGATTAATGACTGTGTCTGTGATGTTTTAGGATGAAATTTTTTGATATTTCAGACAGCATTTTTAATACTGTATTATCACATTTAATTCATTTTTTGAGGTTATTTTTTATGCATTAATTGGGCTATTTTACAGTGTGCAGTGACCAGAAATGTCTAATCTGGCAGGCTAATAAAAAAAATGTGTATTGAAAGTGCTGTAAAAATTTTGTCGCCAAGTCTTTACATTTGATAAGAATTTGTGATAAAAGAAATAAATGCACTGTTATTTTTTATAGGACACACTTCTTGCTAGTGCTACAGCAGAAGAGGTTGCAGTCTGGTTGACTAGTCACCGATTTGCAAACTATCTTCACACTTTCCAGGATTTCTCCGGTATCACAACTTTCTAGACTCAAAGTTTTTGTCATCTGTTTTATTATAATTATAGCTAAATAGCCTTGATTATATGCACTAGTTTTTTATGTAATCGTTTACTATTAACATTATTGTGGCACAAAATGGTCTGTTTTAGTCTTTTTGCATTGTTTTGCCATTAAGAAACTCACTCTATTATTACTTTTTTTCTGTATAATGATTACTTGGATTTTCACTTGTGTTTACTTACTTTTGTGCATTGCACCATGCCCATACTGTTTGTAATTTGGGCATAAATAATGACGTTACATTACTCTTTATGGATCTGTATTTGCTAGTGTTTCCGAATCCTGATCTGGCTTATGTAACTGCAGCAGCTGCATTGAGTCTGCTCTTTGCAACACTTTTTGGCAGACTTTTTTGCTGTCCCAGCAAAGATTTTCACAGATTTCTAGTTGTTACTGTAGCAGGTGTGTTATAGGTTCGGACCTGTTGCGGTTATGTCGAGAAGATTTGATTCAGATCTGTGGAACGGCCGATGGCATCCGACTTTACAATGCGCTGCAAGCCAAGTATGACTTATACTTTGTTTCACGGATGATCGGATGTCCAATAGTCATTCGTTTCTGTATTTTGTTATATTATACATAACGGTACTTCCAGTTTATTTTCTTCCATTTTATTTCCATTTGAAACATTTTTGACTCGTTTTAGTTGCTAGATCAAACTGCTAGCTTGCTTGTTAGTTTTTTAGTGCAATTCTTGTGTCGTATAGTATCATATTGAGTCATTGTGTTGCATTAGTCTGCAGGTTGCAATGGCGTTAGTGTTTAAATAAACAGCATGTCTGGAAAAAACATCCTGGATGTTGTTGATCATAGTTTAAAGAAGGATTATCGGATTTTAATAATTTTTGACAGGAATATTTCTGACACAACTGGCCATCAAATGACCATCTAATTTCCCACCGCATCCAGTGTCTGCTTCTGCACTACCTGGGGAAAACAGAACCAACAGAATGTTGTATTTTTGCCAAGGGAGCATTATTATTTAATCAAAATATGACATAAAAACAGATATTTTCACATTTCTGTCATCTAGGCTGACAGTTCATCTAATTGTTTGTTTTACAACTGTTTACAGTAAAAATGTTTAAAGTGTCAGCCCATTACTGACCACAGACACAGAGATGGTTTCTCGTTTTGTTGACAGCAGTGTCAATGATGTTGTGCTTCAGACCAATTCAGACTTTACCAGTCACTTTTTGAATTTATCAACATTCGTGAAAGTCACCTTTGCCACAGTGCTGCATGACAGTCAGACAGTGTAATTGACTGGCTGTTCGGGGCCACATGTCCGAAGATATAAAATTGATTAAAGTTTTTGTTCATTTTAATGCACATATCGCTTGTTTGGGTTTTTCCAGGTAGTGCAGAAGCAGACATTATGTGAGGTGGGAACTAGAACAGTCGTTTGATGGGCAGTTGTGTCAAAAATGTTTGCACCAAAAATTATTAAAATCTATTAATCTTACGCCAAAAGTCACAAACGATGATGTTGGGATGCTTTTTGACATATTTTTGTTCATTTTAAAGCATATTTCGTTCGTTCAATTTACTCCTGGTAGTGGAGAAACAGATATTGGTTGAGGTGGTAAATTAGCTGGTCATTTGATGGCCAGTTGTGCCTGAAATATTTGTATCAAAAATATTGAAATTGGTAAACGTTTCTTTCAGTGACAATTGATAATGTTTGGGATGTTTTTTTCGGACACGGTGTAGTGGTCAACGTGTTGATTTTGATCAGCAATGTTAATTGACTTACTTATATGGATGGGTGATCGTTAGTTGACGTGTTAGCCATCCCAGTGCGTAACCAGCTATTCAGGTCAGGGTAACTCAGCCTGGCCATCTCTGCAGGGGTAGGTGCAGTGAGGCAGTGAGTACCAGCGAAAGCTCAGGCGTAAACAGGCACATGTTGCAATGCAGTAGGTGTGGTCTTGCAGTGTAAACTGGTGTCCTGCAGCTGAGTGCTCTGGAACAGTAAGATACTCATGGCTGGGGAAGGACTGCATTTGCACTTTTTACATTGCATTTCTGAGGCAAGTCATTAAAGCTACCATCAATTGTTCTGCTGTGCAGGTCAGTGCGACCAAAGTTGACACTGTATGTCTGCCAGCCGTCGTCAGGTACACAATTATCAGCTCTTACTGTGAATGCAGTCTGATATTGATTTGTGTGCTTTTCATGCATTTTCTTATGACAATAGAATGAATGCAATCTGATATTGTCTGTCTGTTGAATCACATGTTATATCTATCCACACCATTTTTATTTTCTTTAGACTGTCTTGAATTGAATTATTGAATACAATCAGATGTTGTTGCATTGAATTGCTTGCAAGGTAGCAGTTTACATTACAGTTCTATACACATTTAGCTAGCACCTCAGCACCTCTGATGTTTTTTTGACATATCATTGCTTTTCCTATTGCTATCTTTTTTCCGGACTGACTACATCTATACCTTATCTCTAGTGGACCTAGTAGGGGCTTGTATTACTTAGGCCACTATAAAAGTCCTCGATTGACTGATAGATTGATATACACAGTGTCCTGGAAAAAGTAAGCCACTTCTATGTTTGTGATAATTTTGGCAAATATGTAGTGATTTGAATAATAATTCTTTTACTTGTTACATATACTGTGGTGGCTCGTTTAGTTTTAGTTTTAAGCACTCTATAGGTTTTGTTGATTTTGCGGTCTTTTTGAAGTGTTCTTAATTGTTCGTTTATTTTTGCTTACAGTATCACAGTGTGGCACTGTAGTGCCTAACACTGTTGTAAGGGCGACTATCAAAGTCAATGGGAAACCCCAGATTTTGGGCACCCGTAGCTTCCAAACCCCTGAATCAATCGACTTAAAATTTGACTTAGATGATTACGTCGGCGGTCTGACCCTACGTGCCAAAAATGGTACAAATCGGCTCAGTGGGGTCGGCGGGGCAAAGGGGTGAAATATAATGTTCAATTGGGTTATTTTTTCTTTTCTTTTTTTACTTTTCTTGCCAAGCTCTGGAGAACACATTTTTGGGAGTATCACCGCATTCTTTGCACTGGATGACGTGTTTCGGTGGGGATTGATTTCCTAGAGGGTCTCAACATTCATCTTTCATATTTTCCCCCTTAAATCCCCCAAAAACCGCAAATTTTAGGCCCATTTTCGGACTTTGAAAAATTACACCTGAAAATGCTTAACAATGGAGATGCTCATCTACAAACTACCCTTAATCGTCATCGTAGCCTCACCAAAGTGGCATAGTGAATAGGTACTGTGGCCATGGGAATTCCAAATATACGGTTATTTTGGACCCCCTGCCTACAGGTCACGTGACACGGCGCATGCGCAGTGAACTTTTGGCCTTTAACCATGGCAAATGCAAGTTTGAGGCTTTATATCTC
>Ga0056128_1002757_pt1 | contig 21062 bp, 9 predicted proteins | sample WorMetLIZISLAND2_FD_71113 | JGI IMG/M metagenome (GOLD analysis project Ga0056128, IMG submission 71113) | Marine gutless worms symbiont microbial communities from Max Planck institute for Marine Microbiology, Germany - Olavius geniculatus... ... | reverse complement strand
AATTTGCGATTTTTGGCCAATAAGTCGCTGTATCTCAGTAACGGTGCGAGATAGGGCCTAGGTTACTATTAATCGCTAATAGGAAGTCGTACACTGGCTCTCGATTGGCGCCGTATTCAATGACCTTGAATAACTTTGAACGCCAGAATAGGGGGTTTTATGGATTTTTTGGCGATTTCGGGCTGCGACACATGTCTATATCATTTACAAGGTGGCGCCACGAATAGAGAATTTGGTATTTGGGTATTAACTTAGCGTGAACACCCCAATTTTCAGCTAAACTACTGAACCGGATGCTATAGGCTTTCGCGCGTCTCGTGAGCATTAGCTAAATTTCTTGTAAACAACATTATGATCTGATTACTATGATGGTGTTCACATTATTGCATTTTGTGTTCTTTTTTGCTGTGTTAGATTAGTTTTCTAATGAGACATAGGACATGTGTGCTTGCATTAGACTTTGGTTGATTAATGGATTTTAAATGGCAACACGTAAACTAAGCATAATATACTTATGTATACGTAGACAAGTAAAGAAACATTTATTATCCTAGCAGTTGGACTCATCAGTTGAATATAATTTTGTCAGTTCAAGTGTGTTATAGAACATGCAAGGTTGTTAGAGTGGAGAAGTGTTGGATTTATTGGTCTGTATAACTGTTATATACATTTACTGTGTAAACTGCATGAAATTTGGTCAACTGATTCTCGGGAAAGTCATTCAAATTGTTGCCTCGAGATGTCATATTTTAAGGCTGAAAATGCATCAGATTTGATTTCGGCTGGGGCTCCGCCCCAGACCCCGCTGGGGGAGCTTACAGCGCTTCCCCAAACCCCGTAGCTGGATTTAAGGGGGCCTACTTCTAAGGGGATGGGAGGACAGGAAAGGGTAAAGGAGGGGAGAAGAAAAGGGAAGGAAAAAAAGGAAAAGGGAAGGAGAAGGAAAGGAGAGGAGGGAGGGGAGGGGAAAGGAAGGGGGAGAGAGTGGACCCCCCAAGGATTTAGTGAAATGACGCCACTAAATTGTCGTTTCACCGCTGGGGTAGTTTTATCCTGGAGGGGGTTGTCGGACACCTAGCCGGTGACGACCGACCTACGACAAGCGTTTACGACCGTTTGACGACATACAACGCAAGCAAGCCGTGACAGTGCCCATATCTTTCTCTCTCTCTCTCTTTCTATCTCTCTGTGTGTATTTGTATATGCGTGTGTTCTCGGAACGCTTAAAGACCGTTGACTGATGACGCACATTCAACACAATCAGGAGGCCTTGTCTCGGATAGGATACCGCGTTCGACGTTTCTAATTCAGTTAACCCTTTTAACTGTACATAGAATTCTTAGAAAATATCTCGTGCAAGACGTGGTTTGGTTATTATCCAACGCAACGAACGCAATGCAATAAGAAACACCGCTTCTATTCAGGGGCGTTTATCTCCCCTGAGTCCTTGAAGCAAGTTCCCCTAAGTCAAGGTGAGGCGCCGCAGGCGATGAGAACGAGGCGTCGATAGGATGGGCACTAAAGAGGGGGTATCCTTAGCTGACTGAAGGGTCTGGAGGAACGTCGTGAGCTCTCCCAGGTCCGGGACGGAACCTCGGCGAAAAAAAACGAATTTGGTGCAATCTAAGCGTCACAGAACACTTTCGCTTGCAGGATATCATAAATTATGAGAACGGCGTCTTACAGAAGTATAATATTCAAATTCCCCCTAATTTCCCTCAAAAAACTTTCTCCCATATTTTTTCTTAGACCATTTGCTACAAGGTTAGGTGTACACGCACCTGCATGACATTCGCGACCCGTATTTTAGAAGTCTAAAGTTGTGTACAGACCGACAGAAACAAACTGAACTGAACCGAACTGAAATCTCAACTGAACTGAACCGAACTGAAATCTCAGTTCGGTTCAGTTCAGTTGCGTTGCACGGACTGTTCAAAGAGAACGAACTGCAAGCAGTTCAGTTAATTTCGTTCGCTCTGTACACTCATTACGAACTGCTTAAGTTAAAGAAACCGGCCGAAAGATCTAAAATAATATTATAGGTAAACGTATTACTGTCCGCGGTAGCGAGCGACGACAGTATTGTTCTCGGCGAAGTTTTTTGTCTGTTTCATTGTCACCACGATAACTCATGAACCGCTGCACTTATAGCTTAACTCCCCTAAGTTAGAGTGAGTGACTAGTTTCTTAACGGCACATCAGCACAAAATAGGCCATTCAGTGCCATAGCCTCTAAGTTAGACGGATATTCCGATTTTGCGCGAACGTGCGTAACTCGTTAACCGCAAGATCGGCAAGAACGCATGTGACCTTGACCTTTGACCCACCCATGACCTTAAAATTCAATAGTTTTTCAAAAACCCTATTGAATTTTAAGGTCATTTGTCAAAGGCATGATCAAAGGTCAAGGTCACAGGACCGGATTTTCCGATACTTTTTAATTGCGAGATACAACCATTCTGCTAATTGCTGCTGCTTGGCATGGCTGTCTACTCTATGCAGATAGATATTGGTCGACGATGACAGTCGGATGACTTTACTGCTATGAATATCGCAGCATGCAGCGGTGTCTACCGCGGACAGATTTAGCCTTACGCAAGGCTTGACAGTCTAGTTAGGTATTTAGATCAGTCGGCGGCCGGTTCTTATAGAGTGACAGTGTACAAAAGTTGCTGGTAACTGAAACTGCAGAAGCGATTCTTTAACAGATGTCTGGGCAAACACGTCGTAATAGCAACGGCTTTAGGAGTATAGGCAAAGTCTTACAGCTGCTGTTGATGTGGCAGGGACACGATAGCGTCAAGTTGTTTATGGTCGACGTTCTTCTTAGATATCACGGTCTCTTGCAGTCTGCAACTGAAACACTGCAGGAGTTTCTTTGATTCTGAGCGGTTTTCTTCCCGGATGTTTAGGGTCCGCTATAGCTAAACGTAACCCTATCGCTAACTCTAACCCTACATCGGCTTAATCATTACACAGTGAAAAATGGTTTGGTTTATTTGTTTTGCTTAGTTTTGAGTGAATGGTTTTTTTCCTGCCCGCTATCGCCATCAAACTTGGCTCTGGGGGCGTCACCCCAAAAAGCGGTGCTGGTGTGACGTGGGCCTTTCTTTCTCTTCCACATTCTCGCACTTTTCTTGCCACCTGCCCTCTCTAAATCTAGCTATAGTCTGGAGTAAACTCCCACAGCGAAGTGTGCATAGGAGTTTCTGCAACCGCAAACTTATTTTGATATTTAAACGATATTGTTTTTGGCTTTTTCTGGCGCTGTTTACGAGCTCCCATATTGTCACACGCTACATAAAGTCGTTGTGTCTGTGTATATTTTTCGTCTGTGACGGTTAAACATATCTGCATGCTACTGACAACTATTTAACTCGCTCACACAGAGGTCAGGGCGGTGTCAATCTCGTAGTTTTTGCGTCGTAAGTCGTCGTAAGTCTATTACGGCTTCTTTGGTTGGTTTGCTCTCTACAGCCTTTGATCTGCCAGTGCCTGTTTTTAGCATATCGTTAATCAACTTGCGATAGCGGAAAACCTATGAAAATGTTGGAGACGATAATGGTTGAGTTCTTGTAATAGCCTGTTATAGATAAACGCAGATGTCAGCCTAGTGCCGACGTATTATGCGGCCGTCCGCTTAGCTATATGAAAATGTACTGCACATAACCATATAACACTTATCCTGAATTGCGGTGTTTAGAACTAAAAATCAGCGCCCCGGTTACTACTGCGTTCCCTGAGAAAACTTTAAGCCTAGGCCCCTATACCATTTTCGACGAAATCGTTCTAGCGTATAATCAGTTCTGCCTACAGTTTCATATTCCGTAGTTTGTCTGTCTGTCGTCTGCACATTGGTGCATCTTGCTTAAACCGTTCGACGGATGTGGCGTTTTGGCAGACCTGTACACTTATGGGGTCTAATAACACAGTGGCTGACCCACCAAAAAGGGCAGATTTTCGGTAGAAGTCCCAGCCAAAACACGTCAATGCAAATTGTCGTTGTCGACTGGCGAATGCAAACAAAAAACGACTCCACCTTTGCGAAATTACTTTGTTGTTTGTTTTACGTTTTTATGTTCAAGTTAGGCGTCCGTACGGGATAGACGGACGGACGGACATGACGTCCGCCTGGAAATGTTCCCAGGCGCGCGCATAGAATTGATTATTGATACCACAGTAATGGGTCCTAGTACAGAACTGACTCACTAGGACTGGTGGCGTGCGCGACTGCGCGGCGCTGCTGTTAGTTCGGATTAACGCCGTCAGGGATCAGCATCTACTGTGAATGACAGTAGCAGACGGAGGTGAGCGGATGTGTCTGGACGGATATTCCGATCCGCAGCAGTTCAGACGTATGCGGTGAACACCAGCGTTATCAGCGGCGTCGTGGGTTACAAAAATAGGGGATAAGAAGTTGCAAATTTCTTACAGGTGATCAAAATTTTTAATTTTGTTTCCTTATTTTGTCAAAACTAAGCTAAAATATAGGGAAGAGGGCGTTGCTGTGCCCTGTCTCTCAGTCCCTGCCACGAGGCTGCTGGCTGACATTTTCATGAACCAGCGCGATAGCGAAATTAGGTGACTTTTTCAGAGTGACAGCTAAAAGTACACTGATTCTGTATAGAAGTAACTGATTAGGAGGGTACAGATTAAAGTAAGAAGGACCAAAGTAATTCGGTACAACGCGGAATCGCTCGCTTGAATTCGTCACATGGCAGCAGCAATTTGCAATTGCATGTTTTAGCTGTGAGTTCAAATTTTAACTCCTCTTTACTGGGGTTCAGTGACCCAGTCGTCGAACGGTTTAAGCAGGGTGTACGAATGTGACAGACGACAGGCGGACAGACCACGCTACGGACAAATGTTTAGCTATACAGGTGGAATCGCTTGCGCTAGCGATTCTGTCTAATACTATAAATTTTTATATTAAAGCAACATCGTAAGAGTGTCGAACACGTTGCAGATGCAGATTGATCAGAATTATTTGACAGCGGCTTAAAGTAATCAAAATTAAACGTCTATAAACGTCTCTGCATTACATCTACCGAGTGACAGACCTTCGGCGGATCAGTTAATGGAACTGCAGACTGTCAGCAGTCCGAGGATTATATAGAATCCGCAGGCCTCCAAGAGCGGCTCCTCTTGGCGAGTAAACGCGAACTTAACTGATTCAGCGCATCGTTGACACAGCTTAACTAATAGCATGCTACGCTCATCGCTGATAGATCGCCGGATGTCGGACGTTTGAGGTCAATACAATCAATCACTCCAGCTGCTCATTTCCAGTTATTTCCAGCTTTCCGGCAAAGCAAACAAGAAACAAAGTAATCTGGCAAAAGACGGCATTGCTCCTCGTTTACATTCGCCAGGTGACAGCATAATGACGGTTTGGCTGCAATTTGCAATTGCTTGTTTAAATCTTTTCTTCCTTGGTGGCCAGGGATCCCCATCTAACACAGTGTGTCGTTGGACCAGGAAGAAAACCTGAAACCTTAAAAGTCCAAATTTCAGGGTGTTTGAGTTTTTTGTTTGTTGTGCAATTTGTAATGCAAATGAAATTTATATTTTTCTATTCCGTCTTCTTTGCACACATAACCTTTAAAAACTTTTCCCAGCCACGATTTTTGAGGTACCCGTAGGCGTATCCCTTAATGTATATCTAGCAACTTGACAGTGCTGCGGTGAGCCTACTTGGACAATAATCGCAGCTAGGTGCCCGTGACGTCATAGCTACATGGCGGATGCAGTTCGCTTGCATCCGGGTGTCGTCGCTTCTTCGTAAAACAACGGACACGCACGCACAGACAAGCCGAAACTCCACTGCTTCGATTTGTTGCGGATTTGTCGTACAACTTGTTGCGGGACACAGCTTGTAAATCTATTGCGGCTGCCCTAATAGACCACATTACGGGTGTTACACTTGCCCGGTTGTCCGTCCGTCTGCCTGTCCGTTTGTACGGGCTTCTAAGTCGGAACACGAAAAGGCGTAGAAAATCTAAATTGGTCCGAGGTTTCCTAGATCAACAGCAACCGACAGGCTATATCGATTTTCAGAAAAGGTCATAGGTCATGGCTGGCGCCAGCGGCGTCGTGGATTTAAAAAGTAGGCGGAGAAGGAAGTTGCAATTTTCCGACAGAATTTCAACAGACAGTTGCAACTTGCGAACTTACGACCGAGGAGACTACGGGTGCTCAATTTTTTTTCGATTTTGCCCCTAAATTTTTGCCGCAAATTTTGTGTCTCTGGACGAAAAATTTACCGACAATAAGACTTTCTAACAATTTTCTGACAGCCCAAAATTTTGGGTGGGCATTTGTCCCATGTATGCCCTGTGCCACGACGCCATAGGTTACAGGGTTATGGTTGCACAGAATAATATGTGGAAGGCCGAATGTCGGAATTGGACCGATAGCACGTTGTGCTGCACACGCAACTAGAAGGCAGTTTGAGACCACAAACCTCCGCCAAGAGCGTTGCTGCTACCTACAAGATAAACTTAATGCAGCAATTTTTTTCGTATTTGCCAAGAATCAACACCGTTTGTTACCAAAATCTAATCACTTCTGAGTTGGGCCAAGTACAACTTTCCCTGAAAATTTTGGGCAAATCCGCTTTTGACGTTTTGTGTAATCCTGCTAACAATCAGACAGTGGTGAATAAACGCCGGCTGTCATATAATCTCAATGGCGGACGTAACAGATCGAAGTGAGTGGAGTATAGGCTTAAATAAACACTCAAACAGACTGATCGTCAGTTGATTTTGACCACCACCGGCCTAGCGTCGAGTGCTTTTACTTAGTCCACTCAGCGTCTAGTCCAAGTTGATTTGTCGTCACCGTGAGTCAGTCAGCTTTTCATCGCTAGCTGTGGATCGGTAACTTTGTGGTCACTCGGTCTAGTCTGACACACAGACAGAGGCACCTGACTGGATATAAGAAGAGCCTATAGAGAGACGGACCACACGCAGCGGGTTAGTTCGTACCTATTTGCTAATTGCTGTTTTCTCAGCTAATTGTTATTGGAACAGCTTAGTCGTTGTGTGCGTCATTTGCACGAATATGCGATACCTTCTTATAGCCTACCTGCTGCAAAATTCGTGGCTTTGCCTTCTTGCGCCGTGTGTAATTAGCCACAGTATAACACAATAGCCACTAGCAGGGTAATCAGGTATGTATTCAGGTGCGCGTTTATTAGGCAACGTTGGGTGAGTTGCCGATGTTAGTAGTATTATGTTACTACCAATGATTGACAGTATATAATGTAAAATGCACTGATATGCTGGTTTTTGGCTGCAGTTATCAGTCGGAGTCACTTTTTGCAGCGCAAGCGTTTCTACCTATTGCTACACATTTCTCTTTAGCGTGGTCTGTTTGTCTGTCGCCTGTCGCATTCGGACTTCATGCTTAATTGTTCGACGGGTTATGATGCTATTTAGCAGGTACACATGTGGCGTCGAATGACGTATTGTATTACATAGGGTTCCAGACCCACGGCCACAGGGGAAGGGAAGATTGGGTGTCGAACTCTTAGCCATGTGCATGCAACTGCAAATTGCTGCTGCTACCTGGCGAATACAATGGCGATTCCCTCTTTTGCCAGTTTTACTTTGGTCCTTGCTATGTGCCTACTGCCCACGGTAATGGGACTTCTATGCTGTTCTTTCAGTTCACACTGGCACATAGAACCATTGCCGTTTGGCCCTGCTGTGCTGTATGTCCCTCTTCACACTACGTCCTGTGCCGTGCGGTAGTGAGTGTGAACGGAGACTTAGTCGGTATCATATAGCCGTCATTGGTGTGTCGCTGGTCGGTTGGTATATATGGCAAATTACGGTTGTTGCGACGTCAATGCGTTGAGTGAAATTATCGAACTGCGTATGCCGTATCATGAACTAGCTATATGAAATGATCCTCTGATGTGAATATTACTTTCGCAAACGATAACGAAAACGACAACGAAAAATGGCCGACATTATGCTTATTTTGTTTCTATATAGGCTACGTGTATAATCGAACCGTGACCGAGATGCTTTAATTACCTGTTCGCAGACAGTCACGCAGCCACGTAGTAACCACCATGAAAGCGACCAAACCGGGAGTCGAACCCATGACCTCGCGATCGTGAGCCCAACATCCACAGTTTCGCCACAAGCTGCCACGACAGATGTAAACTAATTACTTGTAAACTGAAATGCTCATGGCTAAGTACTGCCCGCGGGTAGCTGTAGTATCATGCACACAAGAAACACACAGATAACCCATGCGATCTTGACTTTTTTGATATTCAGTAGATTTCTATAGACTGTCAAGGTGCATATTCGTGCACAACTTCATCAAGCAGTGTAGCGGTTCACGGGTTGTCTTGTTAAGAGAGAAACACATCTTGCGAAGATGCTGAAAACAATACTGTCGTCGCTTCTGCGGACAGTAAAACAACGCGCTAGCTCGACGATTATTGTGCATGACATTGTGTTTTGCTGTAGTTATACACGGACTGGGTCAACGACGTGCTGCAGAGAGCCTCGGTGAACTGTACAGCAACTCGTCGATGTGTAACTAATCTACAAACTGATCTCAGCAATACTCAACTTCTCTGCCGTCTCGTCGAGGCCGTCGGTACGCTGAATACTTACTTACTTACTTACTTAGTTCATCGTCATCGCGAGCATGCCCCGGGCTGGAGTCTAGCCGTATCCACGATCTGCTTGCATCATTCTGGGTCTTGTGCGACTCTCCAGTCCAGGCGGAGTTGAGTCCGTGGTTGAGCGGCTGTAGGTCGGCTTCCACAGTCCGTAGCCAGGTGTGACGTGGACGTACTGGGCGGCGCATCCTGCATATGTCCTGTATACGCTCGTCTCGCGTGTTTCCATTTTGTCGTTTGATTTCTTGAACGCTGCAGGCTGCGACGTAACTAATGACTTGTATTATGTTACATTCTAAGCTAATCCCTACTTCAAACAAAACTTGCCCTATCGTAAATGAGCGCCCGGAGGTATGAGCAAAAGGTAGGGAGGGCGTTCGTAGTAAACTATGTGGGGTGCCGCAGCGTACCCAGTTTTGAGCGTCTGAGTCGCTATTACGGGGCCTCAGAATACCAAAAAAATGTCAACATGACTGGCATTTTTTTGTTCTTGGTGTAAATATGCAAACGTGCTGCATGGTATCGATTGAATATTGCATATCACCTTCATTTCTAAATTCCTACTCTGGGTTTGTGTTCAATCTATTCCTGTGAAGGGGCTTTGCACCTTATAACAAAACTTTCTCCTGGCGCCTCTCTTGGGCGTCGTTGCAGGGGGCAAGGAGGGAGCAATCTTCTCCTAAATTTTGGCTTGTCGGAAAAATTCTCTTCTAAAAGTCCGGAAACTTATTTGTCTGTTTATTGCACAAAACCGTATACACTGCAGTCCCCATTTTGGAAGAATTTAGAGGTAAAATTAAAATTTCGGTCACTCATATTTATCTCCTCTGTTGAAAATTTGCAGCTAGTATGTCGGAAAGTTGCAACTTCTTGCTCGTGCTATTTTACAACGCGTGACGTCGCTGCCTGTTCTTAAGACACACAATGCAGAGAAAAAAGCGGATGCCTGGTCGGAGATAAAAGAAGCGAGCTGTGTGAAGTGGGATGAAACGTTGGGTCACTGGTGATGAGGCGACTCGCTAGGGGGCAACACCACTTGCCGCTGTCCATGAACGCCTGTATCAATCCTATACAGACAGCGGCGTCATGGATTAAAAAAAGTTGGGGGTCAGGACCGTAGAAGGTTGCAATTTTTCAATAGACGGCTGCAAATTTTAGACAGAGGCAATTGTAATTATGGGTGCTTTAAATTTTTACAAAATAGGAGAATACCAGAACCAGTTTTAAATTTAATATTTTCGAAAAACATTTTTCGGAGAGGCTAAAATTTAGGGAGTATTATTGTTTTTGCCCCCATGTCACGACACAACGGCCAGTAGAGTCCGTGCCCAGGCCACCCGCACTGTCGGCACTTTTTTGAGGTACAGACAAAAGTCTAACGACAAAAACCCTCTAGAAATAATACCCGTCTAGGACAAAACCTCCTCTTCTATGCTATAAGACTTATTCCGTACTTTGCAGCAGTCTGTGTTGTAATTTGTAAGCAAATGCGTGTCGATATTTTCGTTCGTTTTTCGTTATCGTTGTTCTATATCGAGTCATTAGCTTGAAATTACTAAAAGTTTGATGCCGCTGAATTTACTTATGATATAGTAGCGTCGATTATTGAACGGGGACTCTTGTAATATTTTTCGTCATTGAACGTTTTGACAAGGCGGGGGTTTGTCGGAGCGAGAAGCGTTGTATCCGTCCAACGCAACAAACGCAACGTACGCAACGATCGCTTCCATCTTTGCGTCAGCTGCGTAATTCGTTGTGTTCGTACCGTGCGCTGCGTTGTGTTGGTCGGGAACCGCACTTTAGGGATTTTTGTCATATCGAGCGAGGGGTTTTGTTGTGTGGGGGGGGGTAGTTTGTCGGAACCTCACTTTTGCCTATCACACCTCCCTGTCCATAGTTCTCGCTCGTGGTTACATCATTGCGGTCACACAGGTCTGCTTGTTGAGTCGGCTGTCTCTGTTGCTGTTGAAGATGATTTCTGTCTTGGCGTTGCAGTTGGCGAGCAAATAATCAGCGACAGCAGCAAACAGCGACATGTAAGTGGAAAAGTCACCGATACTTATTCTTATGATTAACCTTGTTTAATTTGCAGTTTGGTTTTTAGTTTGTTAGTTTAATAACCTCTAGGCTAAGTTGTTGTGGATTATTTAACGGTCACGTTGTTGCGAATTGCCCCAAAAAATGTGCCAGTGACAATATTTGTTTGGCAAATATATGGACATAAGTTTAGCGGCACGTTTTTACGGCTTATACTGCGTAACACGCAACAACGGACGGAACGCAACGAACGCAAGTGACGTAACGACCGCTTTTATTTTTGCGTTTTTCGTTGCGTCAGCTGCGTTCGTTTAGTTTCTTGCATTCGTTACAATTTAGTTTGCCCGACTAGTTCTATCATGTTGCCCTCATGTCGCTGCGCTTGACAGTTAGCCGTAGGTCTAGTTAGTATTTGACTTACTGATCGACAGCTGCATGTAGCCCATGCCGTTATGCCGCCCCCATGGTACGTCGTTACCTTGCAACAAACAGTTGCTAGGCTGCAATTTACATGCTCGAACGATTGCACACGCATCTGTCTGCCTGTCTGCTCGGTAAAAATATATATCCTGCCCCTTGCCGCCCCCCCCGCTTTTTGCGGCCATGTGACTGTGGGGGAGTGGCCGGCCGGCCGATGACTTTTTTTGGAGCAAAGACTACGGACGTTTGAAATTACGGTCCGTCGCCGCCGACCGCTGTTTCGTTTAGCGGATCACGGGCGGATCACAAGAGTTAATGCCAGAGATGTGGTCTTGAGAATTGAAACTCATAGTTTTTGTCTTGTGACCGACCGGTCGCTAGAGTCCAGACCAACAATTGCGGTTTCGGTCTTTGTCTTGCATTTTTGATCACGTTCCGTTCCGTTCCGCTGAGATTCCACGAATTGCTATGCACACCTTTATAACTTTGAGATTCGCCATTTGTGTCAATATGTAAGCAGTTTAGCCACTAGAAATAAAATTAACGAGATGAAGGCAGCAGTTGCATCGTGGGTTGAAAGTTGGGTTGATGGGAGAAGGTTGCTATTTTTCCCACACAGAGCTGCATATTTCCGTCACACAGTAGATTTTGGGCACTCACATTTTAATTTTGCCTCCCTCGAAATTTCCTTCGATGGGAATTTTTGGGTCAAAAATTTGTATTTTTGGATGAAAATTTTTCTGATAAGAAGACAATTTTCCCACCGACTAAAATTTAGGGTGGGGCGTAATTGTTCCCTTTTTCCCTGTGGCGACGCCACTGTCTGAAACCATTGCAGAGCGGATCGGATACTCGGAATGTGCATGGGGCATGTACGCGTCGGCTTCAGAGGTTGAAATAGAGGCTACACTAAGCTAGGTTTAACATCCTGTTGAGCTGACCAGAGCACGTGTGTTGTGTGTAAAGGCGTTAGCACATGTGCAACGGAATAAAACGAACAAAAAAACGGAATCGCTTTTCCACCCAACTCCTTGTTTATATGCCAGATTTGCATGTTAATTTTGAGTTAGACCCCAAATTTTTTCTTTTCCCTGGGTGTCAGGGACCCCCGTCCAATACGCTCTGTCATTGATCCCCGCAACTTTACCTGCCAAACGACATCTAAACCCATCGAACAGTTTGTCAGACGACAGAGAAGACATAACAGACTGACTGACCAGGCTACGGAGAAATAGGCAGGAATAGGCGGAATTGCTTGCGCTGAAGAGCGATTCCACCTAATAAAACAAGATAAAACAACGTCGAGTCTCTGTCACTTTGTTTTATTGCAGCAAGACACGCGTGCGCAATGAAACAAAATAAGACAATTTATTTTGTCTTATGTTAGTTTTGTTGCACACGTGCAAAACTTTGCAGTACGACCGCCATAGAACTTTTTTGCGTTCAATTTGCGGGGATTCACGTAATGCAAGAAAATAAGTTGATCTGCTTTTGTCTTATCTGGTTTTGTTTTATCTCGTTTGCACATGTGCGAGCCGCTTAACTGGCGAGCTACTGTTTAACAATAGGCAACAACCTGGCAGCTATACATCGCACACATGCAACATGCCAGTTGCGTGTCCTCTCAGTTATGATGTGTCTGCAAACATAGAGAGGTTATCCGTCGCTCTAGCGGAAGTAAGTACTTGCGTCTCGTTAAGAAAACTCGGTTTCTAATACCCCGTTTACACCAGGAAGCATACGTGCAGCAAACATGAAGCAAACGTATTCAAAATACACGTGCACGATGTGTGCTGTAATTTTTTTTGCTTCTGGTTTGCTTCCTCTTTGCTTCATCGTGTAAAAGGGGTATAATTCTCAACTCGTTTTCAGCGACGCGTGATCAACATCGCTAAGGCCTGGTGTGCAACCAATTTACCCAATGTAACGAACGCAAGAAAGTAAACAACAGACACAACAGACGCAGCTGACGCAAGCGGCGCGGCGTTTGTTGCGTTATTTGCGTTGAGTACTTTGCGTGCGTTGTTTTGAATGGAGACTAGGCTCCACTTGCTTCGATTTGTTGCAGACTTGTCGTACATCAAGCTGCTGCAACAAGTCCGGGGCAGATCGAAGTAATGGAATCTGTGCTTTAGTCTGCAAATGCGTGCGGAAGACTAGTATTTGGTGAAAAATGTTTTGCACACGTTTTATGCCTATGTTTTGCACGTGACCACGTCTTGAGAAAATAGAAATGGTGTACGTTAAAAAATTGCAAAAAAATCGTGAAACATTTTTAGCAGGACTACGTACGCCATGAAGATCTGTGGTCGTGGATAAATGTAAAACAAAACACAAAACAGTTTTTAAACAGTATTTTGGAAATGTTTGATTTCGCACTGAAAATTTTAGAAAGCGCCTGAACACTTTGCTGGACCCGCGGACTGCACAAATGGAGGTTGTATTAAGTTCGAAGTTTGAACACCCAATTATTATGCCACTGACAACGTCTGAACGGCAGTTGACTTTGTAATTTGCTGAAATTGCTGTCATATTTATGGTTGTAATTAGCTGATATCACGTTCTCAGCTGATACTGTCGTGTGCTCAATTATTATATTGTTTGTTCGTGCAGCAGTTGGCGACCGTTGAAAACTGCTTTTGTTTCCTGCAGAAGCGAGGCGTTTGTCTTGATGGCATCTGCCCACAAGGTAAAGAAGCTACAATTTGTACGATCGTATATGGACCTGCTTACTGATATTTTCTTCGTTTAAATTTTTTCTAGTTTTAATTATTACAGTTACATTTCTTTTTAGTTTTCTGATCTCTATAAATCTGTCTTTCCGTGATTCTCTGTTTCTGGATTGTTTTATGTTTTACATAAAGCTAATTATTATAACAGTACTTTCTGTCGTTGTCCCTGTTGTTTTTTCACTTTATCTACGTCTGTTTTAGTGATGATATCAGCAACTATAGTTAAGTGTTTGTTTCAATGTATTTGTTTTGCTTGCGTTCGCGTGTTTCAGACGTGCGAGCTGGAAGTCTAGCGGCGATATTCTGCTTTGTCTACAACTTGTCTCACTACAAGAAGTCCAACTTTCGACAGATTGCCGAGCGAGCGTCGCCTAGTAACCAGCGCGGGTTGCCTAGCAACCAGCTCGCACCTGTTACAGCGGCAGCCAATACCATGCCGTCACGGTACAGCAACAATAATTATATTAGGGATGGAAATTGGTTCGAGAAAACCTAGGCTTTTACGATATAAACAGAACCTAAAACCTCAGAAATTCCAAATACGGCTCATTGATATGTTTTAAGATTGGTATTTGTTTGGCAATTTATGATACAAATGAATATAATTTTTTATTTTAATCTTGATTTTTGAATTTTGTCGTTCACTTGATGCATTAACGATATATAGGATGTTTTTTCCAGGGTCTTAAAATTTGTGCTTCGTCTTCTGTGTGCACTAAAATCTAAAAAAAACTAAACTTAGAAACCTATTTTGTCAAAACCTAGGTTTGTGGCGGAACGTGTTTGCAGATTGCCCTCTCCGCTGTTGACGTCAGCACAGCGATCAGTGCCTCTTGACGATAATGAACTGCGACGCCCTAGCAACGGTTGCCATAACAACAACAACAACAACGTTACACCTGGTAGGTTTAGCTTCGCGTCCTAATTCGCTTGAGGTCGCTGTTTAGTAAACAATACTAGTTCGTGTCTTCATTTAGTTAATCATATCAGTCCATATCAGTCAATCGAAGCACATTTTATTAGGCGGAATGGCTCTTGCAGTGCAGACAATAGTTTCTCCTAGAGCTACACATTTCTGCACAACGTGGTCTGTCTGTTGTCTGTCCGTCGTCTGTTACAATCGTGCACCCTGCTTAAACTGTTTGACGGATTTTGACATACTATTTGGCAGGCACACTTGCGGTGACCAGTGACACATATAGTGTATTAGATGGCTGCATTTGACTCCAAGGGAAGGGGACATTTTGAGGGGGATGAACGTTTCGGCTAAAAATTCCGCTTGATTATTTCTGATTCACCAGGGGGCAGCGCCGATTAGCGTTTTCGCCTCTTATTGAACGACTTCAGTCAACTGTTATGAACTGAACTGAAATTTCAGTTGACTTCAGTTCAGTATCGTTCTGTCGTTTTGTACACGTCTTCAGACGAGAAGGGCTCGTCGTCGCTGTTGCCGGCTGGTCGTTCAAGCGCGTTCCAGACATCGTCGGCAGCGTCAGCGGCTCCTGTGACGTCAATCCCGGTACCTGGACGCACGTCGAGGGCCTCTTCAGCCTCAGGCGGCATCAGCCGAACCACGGGACCACCACAACCATTAGGGTCTGCTGTGAGATCTGCCTGCGGTGATGGACCTGCGCTCTCTGGACCCGGTATCACAAACCGCGCTAAGACTGCTACCGCCGCCCGACCGTCAGGTCCGTAGTCGTCATGTTATGAACTAGATATTTTCACCGCTGTTGTGTCGCGATTGCTGTTTTACTTTGCGGAAGTTACTGTAGCGATTAATCGCACGTCTAAAATTACCAATGTTAGTTTTTTTTTTTATTTTAATCGAAGTTGTCGATTAATGTAGGCTATTCATAGAAATTAATCTTAAATGTTTGCAAAGTTAGCTGTTAAGTTGTTGTCATCGTTACTAGCTCTACAATGTCGTGAACTGAAAGACAAGGTAATCGGCATTGTCGTGTCTTCTGTAGGACTGCCTTGCCCTCCAAGCCGCGGCGGTAGAGCGGCCACCGCAGTTGGAACGAGTTCTCGAGGAGGATCAAACATCACCGGTTCAACAGAGCAGCGCAGCACTCTTCCTTCCGCCTCCGTCAAGCCACGCGCCACCTCCGCCAATCCGACACATTCGACGACTTCCGGTCTAGTTCAGCACGGTGGAACTGGGTCAAAAGTCACCAGGCCTCCGGCGGGCGCGGCGTCCAGGTCGCTGTCGCGTGTCCAGGGTATCGGGGTCAGGTCATCGGGGCGCCGGAGTGCAGAGCCTCCGAGATCATCTCGGGGGACAGCTGTAGATGAAGCTGGTCAAACGTCGTTGACAGGGTCTTCCGGGTGAGTGGTAATAAACATTAGAAAATTAAAATATGGTCTAAAGTTTTCACACGTTTGTTGTTGTTTTTTGTTTTTTTTCTCACACGTGCCATAAACCGTCCACTAACTGCACCAAGGGCATACTATACCGGTCGATCATTTGGCATGCAGCGTACACGTCCGAAAAGAAACAAAAAGCATTAGCTTTCTGTGTCGTATAATGTCTGTTATTGTCTCTTTCGTGCCTATTCTTTAAAGGGTGCATAGCTCAAATATGAGAAACCCATCGCGGAGCTACAGAGCGTCACCTGCCGTAGAGATAGCGCACTGTCACTGTATGCCACTCGACACAGCTGAATATGCTCCGCCTTAATCCAATCAGACAAGCTAGTACTTGATTCATCTAACCCGGAGGGATAGAAGGCTGAGTTGACCTTGATGTTGGTTGCATACTGAGATGGTTTACTTGTCCGTAGACAGTCACCCATCCAAGTAGCATAAACGCTCGATAGCGACCCGTCCGAGGTCGTAAGTACAACGTCTTAACCGTTAGCGGTATACGAATGTTGTGTAGATCTGAGCATTCTTCCGGTGGCACGGTTGGCCAGACGACGAGAAACAACAAATCTCAAGGACCGAGTACCAGCCTATCAGCGGCCACGCCCACGCCTGCAGGTTCAACTGCACGTCGAGCACCGAGCAGACTGGTGGGACCGCGCGCTTCGTCCGCTAACTGCAAGTTGCAACAGTCAAGGAAGCCGACATCAACCTCTGCAGCCGGCGTCACACCGACTGTCAGGCCGCCGCCACCGGTCAGAAACACGAGCTGCACTGACGACAGTACGACCGGAAACACTTCGTCCGTGACATCGTCGGTGACGTCATCGTCTGACCGGCCGGGTCACGTGACCGCCAAACCGTCGGTGGCCGTTGTACGCCAGTTATCGTCGGCGGTTGATGTAAGTCGTTCTTCTCTATTTTGTTCAGAGACTTAAGCTTGGTTTCGGTCCAACGCAACGGATGCACCGCAAGAATAGACAGTAGACACCGCTTCTACGTCTGCGTTTTAACCGTTGCGTCGCTTGCGTTTGTTGCGTACCGTACTTGCATCATTATTGATGACTTTCTTGCGTTCGTAACGTGCGTTGCGTTGTATGGAAACTATAGATTTAACTTGAGTTCACCTGGTTTACATTTCAGCAAATTATTGTACTTGCTTTCGCAGGTTTGAAACGATATGCGAGGTCGGTATTTGATTATTAATGTCAACTATACCTATTTTCTGTGTAGTATTGTAATTTTGACAATCTTTTATTCACCAACATTGGTAGCACAACAGAAAGAAAGACAAATAGATGAAAAATTAGGAACTACATAAATAATAATAATTAATAACGATTAGATGAAATACATAAATAATAATAATTAATAATAATTAGTAGAAAGAATTGTCCGGGCAAGTACCCACAAATCAGACAATTGAACATTACATTGATGTTATGCGCGTTTATTCCTATCTGTTATATATTTTATTACTTGTTCAGCTGCGCAAAGAATATAACTGAAAACGGATTGTTGTAAACATAGCTTTTGTTCACATTGTTAGCAAACTTGATTGATCGCTGTCCAGTCGGGCGTGGCTGCCGGGTCGCAGGCGGACGGGACAGAGAACTCGCACGCTGGGTCCTCGGGTCTGACGTCACAGTCAGAGCAGCAGCTTCTGAACCAGTCGCCGACAGTTCCAGCACGCTATTCGTCAACAAGCGTCTCCATGACGACCTGCGTCGACCAATCAGCGCCGTGCGTCGACCTAGCACCTGCCAGTGACGTCACGGAGCTCCCAGATGAGACGTCATCGCCCGAGGTCTTATAACTCCGTCTTATTTCGTATTTTGTTTTCTTGCGATTACCTGTTTCCTTGTTTTTATCTATACAGTATTGTTATTGTTATTGTTTTTTTTTCATTTTTATGTGTTATTGTCTGTTATTAGGCCTGTGTATGATTCGCTGTTGAAGACAGTAGTAGAATGAATTCATACAGGCAGGTGAAGAAGTAAGAGGCCGAGGACAATGTTTGTAGACTGGTTGTTAAACAATGATGGTATGTGTACTTATTGGCTATATGACATGTGATTGGCTCAAAACGTTGCTGGCACGAGAGAGAACGAGTTGGAGGCACTGTTAGTAAAGTGAAGTTACCTAACTCTGTGGTGGGCAGAATCACTGACCTGTTTTAATTGTAACTATATATAACTATATAGCTTTTAATCACCACTTGTGCTGCCATAATTTTCTAAATCAATTTTATTGAATTGATCGATAAATCGATCAAATTTGATTATTTGATTGCCTGATATAGGTGCAGGTGGACAGCGCGCAGAGCGTGGCGCCGATGCAGCCGATGACGTCACGCGCCTACATAACGTCACGCCGGGGGAATCTCTCGACGATGACGTCATTGCCGCCAGGGAACCCACTGCTGACGTCATCACGCTTGCTGAGTGCGTCCGAGCGTCCGTACACTGGCACGTGGCACGGCCTGACCAATGGCTACGTGTCTGACAGCGACCTGGGCGGAGCTAACAGGTCCAGTCAGACTTCACTTCTTCAAATTATTGCTATTTTAATTTACTTTGCATGGAAGAGTTTAGGCCTAATTTCAGTTCAATTTTATTAGTTTTAATTCGTGTTATCACGAATTCAATTCATGATATCGCGAATTGAATTCGTGATCTGTACATATCACGAATTCGAATTTGTGATATGTGCCTATCACGAATTCAATTAGCAACGCCGTTTTACTATTTAATCTTGAATTCATGATTAAATAGTAAAACGGCGTTCCATACGCGCACACACACAGACAAATCTGATGAAAACATTTTCTCCGCCATTCACTGCGGAGATCATTACCGTTGATGAATATTATGATTGACCAGGTGTCAATACAGTGGCTACGTGTCGGAGGGCGGCGCCTATAACTCACTGCAGTACAGTAAGCTGAGTCGTAGTCGAGCTGCTGCTGCTACAGGGAACAATTTGTCCAGTAGGACGGACATCGTGCAGCAACACTACCTGGACAATGTCGACGACGACGACGACGACGACAGGTTAGCTAGCAGGCCGCCGTATAATAATAATAATCAACTTTATTCATCGAAAAATTCGATAGCGTAATCATAATAATATTATAATAGTAATAGCAGCAATAGCGTCGATCTTATAGAAAACTAAGAAAATACCGCGGCGAAATGTGAGTGAGTCGCGTCAATTTGCCACGCTCCAGATAAGATTTTGTCCTCTTCAAAAACAAAGCTAAATTTGGATTGACACGGGTGACGCCGCTGACTAAAAGCAATCGTAGATCTAAAACCCTTGTCATTTACAGGTGGTTGACCTTGCAAATGCGAAAGAATAGGGCCTACAGGCTACAAGGGTGGCCGGTGGCGAGTTTCTTGCGGTCGTGATTTTGTGATCTCAATTCTCGAACGTCTGAAGGCTGAAGAGACAATAATAACATGTCTGTCTCCAGTAGCCACAAGCGCAACTATTATTTTCTTTAATTGTGAGATTTATCGAACTTTCGGAAGCTCCGATAGTTAGGCCCGTATTTTAAGGCCGCTGTAGCTTTATTAGTATGATTATTTCACGCTGCACGGTTTGGCAATGCGGTATTGTTGCTAATAGCTGGCGCCACCTTGCGAATTAGATTGAAGCAAGCAAGTCTGTCGGTATTGTCCATGACCGACACAAGACAAGTCTTGTGCTACGACTTCGCGAGGTTCACGCTGTTCGGTTAAAGCCGTCGCCAGCAGTTTTGTTCACAAGGTGTTTGACCTTCTTTCCCCATCCACTTATCTCCCCTCCATCTTTCTCTGCTCTCCTATTCTCTCTTCTCTTTCCGCCCTTTTGCTTTATATTCTTCTCTTCCCCCACTCGGTGGTCTGTGTGAGCATTGTCAGCTCCCACAGTTCACTTCTGGGCCCTTTTTCTGATAAGCTGGATTGCTGGGGTACCAGGTGATCTAATCTCATTCTGGAGTGGTTCGGGGAAATGCGCCATTAAAACTAAAAACTGAGTGCGTGAACAGCTTAAACTGTAGCTGGTAAGTAAGTTTATAATATGGTATTAAAACCATACCGTACCGTCTACTCTCTGTAGCGTAGATGTGAAAAAAATTTCAGAAAAAAACACTTGCCCCAATTTGTTCATTCTGTTGCCTAATGCCTAATGTTGTAGGGGCAGTATGGCTGGAACTAGAGAAAGAACTATATTCAATTTCAGTTCAACGTGTACGACGTGGTCATAAAACCAAGTATCACTATAGATTAGTCAACTACCACCACTATGACCTATTGATTCATTTCTGTGGTTTCAAAAGTGCTTCTTGAAGTTCTTGATGAAATTTTCAGTGAACGTTTATAAAATAAAAAACGTGAAGATCATGAAAATGTTTAAAACGAAAAAAGTGTTTATTATATCTGTGCTTTGTGGAATCAGTTTATTTGTTCATGTCTATCATTCTATTGAGCACTGATATCATGAACAGATTCTGTGGTAGTATAAAAGGGTCTAGAAGCGGTTGCCGACAGCATTTCATCTGTTGCCACTTATCCATGGCGGTGTGAGTAATCTTATACCATCGCCATTGTAGTCGGACCGCCCAGGGATATGAAAGGGGCGTGTCATAACACTGGACTGACTGATGTCAAATACTCAATCATCGCCATCCAGTCGAATAGATCGGTGGAATGCTTTAACTTTGACCTTGCTTCAATCCATCTTTTATTCTTTAGTGCAGCAGCGTATCCACTTCCACATATATAAGCGGTATACTTTGATGTTTCCAGCAAACCCCTTTACCCCCGGTACCCAGCTCCAGTGGCGTAGCCAGAAATTTCAATTGGGGGGCCTCGTTT
>Ga0056128_1002755_pt1 | contig 21069 bp, 9 predicted proteins | sample WorMetLIZISLAND2_FD_71113 | JGI IMG/M metagenome (GOLD analysis project Ga0056128, IMG submission 71113) | Marine gutless worms symbiont microbial communities from Max Planck institute for Marine Microbiology, Germany - Olavius geniculatus... ... | reverse complement strand
AGCCCGCAGGTACCTCCGCCAAGGCAATGTTATTCGCCAGGTGGCGTCACCATATTCACTTTGCCAGCGGTTCCCTTATGCCCCCTTTAACGCAATGGTAACGAAAATTTCAAAGTGATCAAGAATCCAGGATTCCTTTCGGATCATCCCCAATATTGAATCACTGGTAGATTGTGCCATGCCCGACATACCCCCAAAATTTCAGAAAGATCCGTCCATAACTTTTTGAGTTATCTTGCTAACAGACAGACAGACAGACAAAGAAACAAGCAAAGTCTGGCAAAAACATTACTTCCTTGGCGGAGGTAACAAACACATATTAGATTCAGAATGCTAGATAAATTAAACAACATAGCCAGTAAATATTTCAATGCACTCTCTGCAACCTATCGCATCAGATTGATTGTGGCATCGCGCAGTTTCCTCGCGACAGTACGGCATTGTTGTACATACTGGCTCGGTGGGCCGGCAAGCTAGTACGAGTAACCAGGTTTCGACGCTATTTCGGCAACCTGCCGGTCTCGGTCAAACGAAGTTACCGTATGTTGAGCGCGGCCAGTAGCGGGATGGGTAACCTCCTATAGGAGTGGGTGTAGACCACCTTATCCAGCAATCAGCCGCACAATACTCGCCCTGTCGGTAGCTGCCGTATGTATAGCGCTAACGCTTACGACCACTGCCGGGGGAGAAACAGCAAGTTCAGTGTAGCAATATATAGGACCTGCTATCAAAGACTGTTTCCATATTGATCAAAAGCAAAATCAAAACATTACTTTTGTGTCCGCAAGGTGCCTCGAAATCAAGACCTGTACTGACCTACATGTAGTCAGTGAAATCCGACTTGAGACGTATTCTAACCAAATAGCGTTTTACCCCGTCAGTGGCGGTTACAGGGGCGAAAGTATGTATCCCTATCAGCCGCGAGTGTGGGGTCACGCGGACATTAAATAATAAGCTAGAGACGTCCGTATACAGTGTCATTTCTGAAACTTCACTTTTCTAAGCAAAAAATAACCATAAACCATAAGCTTGCATCATAAGACATTTTTTTCAAATTTCGGCTGAGACACTCCAGAAACCTTAGTCAGTGACAGATCCGTTTCGGCGCCTTGGTCCCATTCAAAATGACCACCTGGTTATCGATCCATTGCGCCATACCACGGTTACACCAGACAGAACGGTATAGAAATAGACAGCATCAAAGCGATCGTGGACTAAAGCTTCTGACCTACACTAGCGACAAAAATAAAACTAAACCGATATTGAAACCTAATCAGGATTGTCAATCCTTGCTCAAGGCTAAGACTGCCTGCGTGTAGCCGCAGTCGTTTTCGCGGGCAGTAATGCAGAAATCGATTCACCGAGCATTTACATACGTGGTTCAAACAGCATTTTCCTTCAAAATGTGACAGACTATTTGACGAGAAAAACAGACAGACAACTTACAGAAGTTGAGCGATGACAGCGGTGAGTGTTGGCGAATGCGTCGGCGGAGTCGGAACACTGATCTATGGTGATCTTATCCAACTCTATGTCCAGCTTCACCGCTCCGCTGCACAACGTTCGCACTAACGCATTTTCTTTTGTTTGAGGAAGGCAAAAAAGAACATAGGCCTAACTGGCAACGTTACATACAATATAGTTGCGCTGGCAGAACTTGAACTGAAACCTGAAACTCGGCAACCGTTCACCAGTCCCATGTTTCGGTGGTCATTTTAAAGCTGAACTGTTTAGCAAGGCCCTGTAACATCGACTTACCTTAGCACGTTCTTGGTGGCTTTGCTATAGAAATGGACGTACACGCAAACATAAATTCTCGTAATGAACTGAAATGAACTGAACATACTGAAACGAGGACAGAGTAAGTATGCACACTCTCCGTCTATGAACGCCATTTTAAACACTCCAATTCTCGTTGTGCTAGCACACAGCGAGCGCATTCGATATCATTGTTCGCAGTTAACCAAAACACTGTGTCTCAGAAAAAATGTGTCAACTGCTATTTTTCCAATAACTCCGTCTTTAAGAAACAGTAACTATTGCATCACGACACACGACAACGCATGCGCTACCTAGTATGAATTCATTGTTGTAAACGGCCAAAATACGACTTCTGCATTTCACAAGATAGTGTAGCGACAGTATTAAGATGAGGTATGCAAAACTAGAGTCATTTACGTCATCTTCCTTCATGATGTTGCATGCCAAAAATTATTAAAAGTCGGCCTTTTTTCAAAGAGTTATTGCAAAATAACACTGGCAGTTTTTTTCTGGGACACAATGTATATACAGTTACTTACGTACGTAGGTACATGCTGACCTGATAATGACTTGGTGCTGCGGACTGCAGCGGTAGATAGGAACGATGAGGTTGATCATTGGTAGCGATGGACAACGGACGTACGGCAGTGACCACAACACATCGCCCAACTCACTAACCAGGCTCGACTTATTCACCACGACGTCACCTTCCCGCGCCGTCCAACCGCGCTCGTCGCCACACCGCCCCGCGGCCTTGCCGCGTCGGACGCCAGCAGTGCGCTGCAGTAGTCGAGCGTACCAGTGCGCATGTCCGACGTCCGAGACCCGGATGCGCAGGAAGTCGGCTGAAGTGGGCGAAAAGCGCGCGGCCCGCGGTCCGACAGTCGCCCGGCCCGGTCTTTGCACCACCAGCGTCGCCGAGCTGACCCAGTCGGCGGCGCTCTCGACCATCGCGCGAGCGAACGAGAAGTAGAACGCGTCGCCGCCCTCTGATGACGTCACTGGGGATAGCCCGCCGGTGGCGGCGGAGCGCCGCATCAGCAGCAGTGCTATGACGTTGGCAGCGTGGACGGCGCTGGCAGCCTCGGCTGAGAATCTCTCCAGCACTCGCCGAGGCAGCTCCACGTTTAGGCTCTGCAGCGTGCCCGGCGCACCGGAGCAGTTGAGTCTGGCCGCTTCCAGCTCGCGTTCCAAGCCGTCAAGAGTCCTGGCCGCCACGTCAGGACTCCACGAGGACGAGACACTGGAGGCTGCTGAGCCGAGTGGAGTCGAGCTGTAGCGTACTGACGACGTAATCGTTCGACGCCGACGAAACGACGCACCGTGCGACGACGTCAAATTCACCATCACCGCAGCGTTTACCAGGCCGTGTTCAGCTGCACCGGCAGCGGTCGACCTTTGAAAGGCGTTCCGCGTGATGTCAAACGGCAGAGTCGGTAGCAGCGCCGCAGATTCGTCGGGAATCCTGTTATTGCGAGTCTTTGCCGGAAGTTCTCTGCTGTAGACGTCACGTGACGCCGGCAGACCAATGGCGTGGCAGAAGCTCAGTAGCAGACAGAGGCGACAAAAGGATCGCAGATGCGCAACGTCGACGACAACAGCGACGGCCATTTTCTCAATTTATGATAAAGTCACCAAGCTAAAATAAACACAAGTTTCGCATTAATATTTAGTTCAGTTTTAGCTCAATTATTTTTGTATTTCTATTATATTGCCCTGCAATCTTCATAGGCTGCAATGCGGGTCTGGCTTGTCCGACCGCCTCTCTGTGTCGCGTACGGGCTTTTAATTTGAAAACGAATGCGTCGTAGAGAAACCGCAATTGGTCGAACGTTTTAATAGCAGGAATAACCAGTGTGCTGATTATTTTCAGTTTATAAGGTCAGGTTAGTGTTAGTATTGTGCAATCAGTGGCGGATTTAAGGGGGGGAGGCAGGGGGCGGCCGCCCCCACCCCCATTGACAGGATGCATCTTAAAACAAAGGAAAATTTTGCACCAAAATGTATCATTTTTGGATAAAAAAAATTGTCATAAAAGGTTTGGGGAGGGGGCTATGCACTATTCCCAGACTCCACCCCTACCCTTCCGCCCCTATTCCAAACTTCTGGATCCGCCACTGTGCGCAGTGCAGTGTATAGCTGGGCAGACGGCCGCACAGCTTGTCGTTATCGGACAGACATATTTGAGTGCTTTATATTCAGTAATAAAATGTACACGCCAATAAAGATTTACTGTCAATATGCCTGTGACGTAAGTTCACACAATTTCAGTTTTTTGCGCCTTTTTGTTTTCGAGTCAGTATAGCCAGACACTCCAGACAGACAAAAGAACGGACAGACCGAAAAAGCAAGACTCGTAATGTGGCCTATTAGGATGGATGACAGCACAAAAACAATCGAAATATTAGCACAGCATTATCCCAGTTGTTAGCGAAGAGCGCATTCCGGTATGCTTGGAAGACGAAATAATTCACGAGAAGGCGCTGGCGGCGGCCCGACTAACTGGTAAATAATTAACAACAGCGCACGTAGGCCTGATGAATCTCGTGTCTCAATTAGGCTGACGTCTTCGCGCCACAACCAACCTCTCATTTACGCGCAAATCGACTATCAATAATTCAGCGCGAAATTATGCTTAATTTTGTCAACATTCTGCTCCCGTAATGCGCCGGACGGGCGTCATAAATTAACGAAGTTGCAGCTGTATAACCGCACGCGCTGACGACAGCTGAAGCCTGCAAGCGATCATATGCGTCAATCTGAGCCGTTTTGCTATACAGGGGAGCCAACGACCGCTTGACGCTTTTCTGCATAGTGAATATAAGACAAACTAAACTACCGAGTTTTTGATCATAACTATAAACAAAATACTGGACGGTTTTTAAGGCGGTAACTATATATCCAGCAGCCGGACAAATAGCCTGTGGGCTGTTTGTACGGTTGAACGAAAAAATAGCTGCCGCGAGGCTGCTGAGTGTTTCGCCTTTTTCGCCTTATTTGTGGGTTAAAGTTAAGGTTAGATCTACTCTGATCCCCTACAACGTACCGTTTAGCCACATGACAACGTTACAGGCAAACGACAGACAAATGACAGACGGACGACATATTGTACCATAACTGCGACCGGTCGGCAAAAATGGCGCTTAAAAGTCATCGAGGCTTGGAGTCCTTGTTGACCTCAAGCTGTCCAGTTTTTAGGTCTTGGATAGGCGCGACAAGATGGCGTTGCCTGGATAAAAGTGCCTGGGCGACTGATCGAGTTGAATATACTAGGCTAATTGCATGATATGAATCTGATATTGCCCAGTGATGCAAGCAAGGCCACGAGCTACAAGGTTAAGACTAAGGCTAGAATATAAATGCGACTACTAATTCGAACTATGTACTGTAGAGGCTAAATCATACGAGTACCTACTGACCCTTTTTCCGCGCGACAGCATGCAATGCTTCGCGCGTCCTAGCTATGGTCTAGGCGTCCGTCCGTCTGTCCGTCTGTCCGTCTGTCCGTCTGTGTGTCCGTCACACTCTGCAGCTCTTATCAAAACGGTGCAATCTATAGAATCACATCTTGACTGTAGCTGCCACATGAACTCTAGTTTATGCCACAACATTTCGTGCCGCTGGGTCAGGCGATTCTCCGTTGAAGAAAGACACCCCCTAGAACTCGTTATGTTATCGCTACTGGCTCGTCTAGCGTAAAAACAATTACTTTCCGAGAGTATTAACATCGATGACCTTAAGTAACCATAAACTTCCAAAATGTGTGATTTGTTGCGATTTTTAGATTGCGGTGCACATTTTAAAAATGAATTGCGACGAAATGGCTAGAGATAGACCAAAATAACCTGTGCGCGACATTCTCAGCATTAAACGTAAATTTTAGCACTTTAAATTTTGCTTCTCTAGATTTAAGGCGTTTCGTGTACGAGGGCGTCAAATACGGGTACCCCTTCAAAATATGCGATTTCTGCTAATATCGACTAATTTAGCGTGCAAACGGTTCCAGATAAACACAGACTTGCTGCTTACCGCAACAAGTACTGGTGAGTGGTGACGAGCTTTCTGGGAGTAATTAACGTCCATGCATGCCGTCCCCATAAAATTAAAACACATTAATACCTACTCGCTGTAGGCCTACACATGACGGTACAAGAAATCCACATTGTGATATGCCATCATGTCTGCTGTCAACTGCCGTGTATGCTAACTTTAAAACAATTAGGCCTGCGGAATGATGGAGGTCACGACACAGCTACTATTGACACGCGTGTTTTCTGTTCTACTGTATGCTTCCAAAACGTGGACAATAAAGAAAGACGATGAAAGAGAAATGAGATGCTACAGGAACATGCTAGGTGTAGGTTGGCAAGAGAACAGACAAATGAAAGCATCAGAGAGAGTGTACGCAGAAAAAGAGACAGTTATGGACATTATTCGACACAAAAAAACTACTGCTTTTCGGCCATATTTGTCGCATTCCAGATGATCAACTAGTAACGAAAGTGTTGCTGCCCTCAGATGGTGGTGTACACCAAAGAGGAAGACCTCCGAAGAAATGGACAGACAACATCACCGAGTAAACCGAGCTGACCCTGTGTGAAACTGTGAGAATGTCGCAAGATCGAGAGACATGGAAAAAATTGTATTTGGCCCCAACAGTTGTTGTAAGAAGAAGAAAAACAACATGCCTGCTTACAGCTTGTTGTACGACTAAGTCCACCACAAGTCGAACTAGTAGAGTCTGGCCTTTAACCATCAGTTATATTCCAGCCATGGAAAGCGTCGACTTTGGGCATTTGCTGCTTTTATTTATTTTTGTCACAAATCGGTTATTATTTACATTGCTTTTTGTGTGTCGATGACATGTGCCGTCAAGAAACCTCACTGAACTCACTCACTCACTTCCTTAAAGTCCTTTAAGCCCAAACTCCACTACTTGGATCTGTTATGAATTTGTCGTACGTAATGCACGTTGCATAACAAATGTACAACAGTTCGAAGTGGTGGAGTTTCGGCTTCATCATCGAAAAGACGCGGCGGTGTTTATGTTATATCCCGTTTACACGATCAAGCAAACATCGAGCAATCATCGAGCAAACATCCACCAAACGCATTCAAAATTCACGTGCACGACGTGTGCTCTAATTGCTCGATGTTTGCTTGATCGTGTAAACGGGGTATTACTTACGCGTGTACGTCGGTCTGTTGTCGTATGTAGCCTAAGCGTGCGGCGGCGAGCGAGTGTACGCCGGGTGTGCACACGGCTGGCCGGTGGAATCGGTGGCGCGCCGATGCAGCCGGCGCGAATATGTTTCGACGCCAGTCCGCCACACACGACGCTCGCTCAATAACGTCCTCTCAGCTTTAGTCAATGCCTAAGACCACACGTACGCGCCACGCGAGTGACCTAAGAGACAGACGGCGATCCGGTCACATATCCCAGCACCACACGCGCTGGCGACGACCTACAAACGCTCTGAACACTGCAGCAGCGCAGCTGCGCATGCGCCAAACTCAGCAGCAGCAGCAGCAGCAGCAGGCTCGTCTGTGACGCCTGCTGCTGTCCCCGCAGCCGCTACAGCTGCTGCTGCTTGCGTGGCCGTCCAGCCGCTAGCAGAGATGTGCGCTGTGTTTATATGCCGATATTTGTGGATTCAGATCCGCTGCTCGACCAACCAACTTTGAACTAAGTTGCTCTACTCCGGTTACTTTGCATGGATGGGCGACTTTCTGCGGACTGGTCAACCATCTCGGCATATAACCAGCCACTCGAATCAACTCAGCCTCCTATTCTTCCGGGATACGTAAGTCGAATACCGGCCTGCCTGGCTGATCTCATGATGGGACCCGTTCACTTGTGTCGGGTCGTGTGATTCATGATATGGCAGCTGTATGATGGGTAATAATTTATGAATTTCCATGAAGAGCTATACAACCGTTAACCTTATATAGTCTGGAGATCCACTACCAGATTTTTATTCAGGGCAAAAATGATGCGGATGGAAAAGTAACGCTTGAAATTTGTCGCTGAATGCTGTAGCCATCTCTTTTTATCGTCGTGTCTTTTAGGATGCAGTTACATGTGGATATTAAAAATGTTGCAGATACTTCAGTTACGGTCGACAGTACGTGGCTAAAATATTTTTAGCCGTGTTCGTGAGGTTAAGCGGCTTGTTGCAAGCGTTTGACGGCGTGTAGCATTTGCACACTGATCGGTCGGCGGATCGCTTCACGGAACTGCGGCCTGCCGTTAGCGGACTTCTATTTTCGCCGATCCGAGCATCGGAGCAGCGCATGGCTGATCTGGCATCACCTTGCAGCATCAGCAGCACCAGCGGCAGCATTGTGCTGGTGAGAACTGGTGCAGCTGCTGCAGCCGCTCTCGGTCAGTCAGTCGGCCGGTCGGATGCACTTGCGGCCGTACATGCGGCGATAAAGAGCCCCTCTACAGAATGTTTAATATCTTCAAAACCGCGCACCAATTTTGTGCGAAATTTACAGCAATTATTAACGAGAAACTTTGCCACAGATATACCAAGTCATGTGCAATATTATGAAAGCTAGAGTAAATGATGAGACATATAGTTTTATTCACTGCGAAAAACTTAGTCTGTGTTCAAGAAAACTGTATAACAAGCACTAAACAGTTGATTTAACTGTCTAAGAAAGGCAGAAGATTGGCAAAATAATGGCGACTAAAATAACTAAAACAACGTATATGAACTTAAAAATTTGACGATCGGTTCAGTCTAGTCTTAGTTCGAAGATGCATATTCCGATAAGGACATGATCATACAAGCGATGGAATTTGGTGATTAATTGCTATTATTTGTACATTTCTGTTGTTGGAGTCTGTGTCATGGCCAAGACTCCAGTTCACAATCTGCAGAGTAATGCAGTTTACAATATTGAACAAACAAACAAACAAACAGACCCTGGCCAAAACATACCCAAATTCTTCGCCGAAGGTGATCGTGATTATCACTGGATTTCTGCTGCGAGCTACATTAGAGTCTGCAGTGTTTGCTCTGAGCGAGAACGTCAAGTGGAACGCGGTCTTGACTTCACGTCCTCCACCGCGACGCACTGAGATGGAATGCTGCCGGTGTGCCAGGTATCAATAAATGATTGTCGGAGCGGAAACTGGAGAAAGCGACTCGATTAGAGAAAGCGGGCGGGCGACGCTAGCGAGCGCGTGACAGACAGACAGACAGACAGACAGACGCACGGACACACACACAGACACACACAGACAGAGAGAGGCGATGTTCTGTCGCCTGCACAGGCGCCTCGCCAGCGACCGGCTTACGGGCATCGCGTCGCGATTAGTTCTATAAATAGACGGATATGGCGCACCGCAATCATCATAACTCTGGTAAAAACTGGTTTTGAGAAAGTCTTTGTATATTAGAGGTGTTTTAGCTTTTAGTGTAGGAAAAAACAGCACACAACTTTTAAAACCCAAGAACCAGAAAAGCACATTGTATACTACATTCTCGAGTCGTCTTAGCTGAGTAAATGACGTGACGTCAAAACTGAAAAATTACGATTAAAATATGAAATAAAATTTGATTTGTATTACAAATTCCACAACTAAAAAAAACCTAAAATATGTAAAAAAAACGCAAAAGTTGAACGATTGGTGTTTTGAATTTTTGTTAAAAACCCTAAAAGCCTAGGTTTTTACTTTATTTTCCAGCGATGCAAAACGCCGACTGACGGCGACCGGAGAAAGACATCGAACCGAAACTTTTTCTGTTCACGAGCGTCTATGACAAAACCTAGCGAAAACCATTTACGTCTACACTGAAAGCTCCATACTAATATGCCTAAACGTAGAAGGGAGGGTTTTTACGAGCGAAAGCAGCTACACTGCTTTAGCGCGTCTTAGCCATCGCAATTCTGTCTGTCCGTCCGTCCGTCTGTCCGTCACATGGGTGGATCAGTCAAAACCGGTACAAGCTAGGATCACCAAATCTTCATCTTCGGCTGCGTGGAAAACTGTAGTTTTAGGAACCGTAAAGCTTTTCCATAAATTCGAAAGGGGTCATTCCAAACAAGGGCGCTAAATGAGAGGGTGACAAAAACTTGCGATTTTTGGCCAATAAGTCGCTGTATCTCATTAACGGTGCCAGATAGGTTCTAGGTTACTATTAATCACTAATAGGAAGTTGTACACTGGCTCTCGATTGTCACCGAATTCAATGACTTTGGATGACCTTAAACGCGAAAAAAGTTTTTGGTAAATTTTTTTGACGATTTCGGGCTGCGAGACACATTTCAAGAGCAAATTGCGCCGAAATCAATTGAGATAGACATGGATAAGCTGCATATGAAATTTCTAGCATTAAACGTAGATTTTGATGGTCCACGTCTCGATTTTCTAGGTTCAAGGAAACCCGCGCACGAGGGCATCAAAAAGCGGTACCCCCGTAAAAGTCGTTATTTTACCGTTGTTGGCCAGTCTTTCGTGAAAACGGTTGCAGATAGGCATGGGCATGCTGCCTATCACAACAAGCACTAGCGTCGAGCTTTTTAGTTGTATCAACACCGATGCCTTTGATAGACCCCAAACTTCCAAAATAAGGGGTTTTATTGATTTTCGGCTACAAGCGCACCATCCAAGAATGAACTGCGACGAAATGGCTGGAGATAAACTGACAGTTTGCAAACAGGAACTGCTATAGTCTTTCGCGCGTTTCGTGAGCATTAGCTCAAATTTCTTGTTTCTTGCAGGAATTTTGTTTGTAACTCTAAAACACACTATCAGTGGTACAGTGAGGTTGCGTTTGCAGTGACATTTATCAGGGGGCACGGACTGTAACTGGAATACCAGATGCACATCACTGAGCAGTGGTTTGTTTGAAATATATAAGGTGGCTAAAAATTCACACGCAGCGAAATTAGTTAGCATACAGTAGACGTCAGCAAATCATTGACTAAAACTGCCCAATTTTGCACTTCGTTAGCGACAACAATTTTTTTTCTTCAAAAAGTGGATGTGTCAACAATATTTAGTCATTCTGACACCACCCTGTACCTGTGCGACCTCACATAACCTTGCGGTCAAATTTAATATCTTTATGACACTTATCGTATACTCAATCTTGTCACATCTACACTGTGTTTCAAAAAAACAGTCAAAATTTTTGTCATAGCTATGTCAAATTTTTACCGATTTTAATAATTTTGACAAACAAATAGCCAAGACAATAGGATTATGTAAAATGCACTTATTTTCCATTTCACCCAATTTATGATAACGCACTACCGTGTGAAACACAGATGCTCCAATTTTGCGTAACGTTGAGCTGTTTTCTCCAGTAGATGTTGCAACGACTTAATTAAGCACATAATAAGTGAAATGTACATCATTTGGCAGAATTGCAGGTTTTATCTTAAATATTTAATACCACAAAATTAATAAATCACGTCGCGTCCTTTGTCGATTTGATGATGAAAGGCGAGCAATCGGATACAAATAATCACCGCGAAATGTAACAATTTGGCGCGTCTGTGTTTCACATGGTAGTGCGTTGACGTAAATTAAGTGAGGTGGAAAATAAGTCTGCCTTACATAATTCTATTGTCTGGCCATTTTTGTGTCAAAAATTGTCAAAGTTGGTAAAAATTTAACACAGTTATGAAAAAAACTTTTGGCTGTTTTTTAAACACGGCGTAGAACGATGGGCATTACGAACAAACATAGAGACTGGCTCAAACACATATGCACTTAGATGCACAAATATGATATCAATCATAAATTAATGAATGTCACTACGTTGATCAAATTGTCGTTCTTCGATCGTCGTCGTTCATCAAACTTCGAATATCAGCTAACTTCTAATACTTATTACAATAACCTGTCGATTTACGCAAAGTACGGCATTAGCCGATACTAAAAAATCAATACAAAAAAACAACTAAAAATCAAGAAAGTCATCTTTGCATATGTCAAGCTTTCGTGGAAGTTTAATGCTCATCCCTTTTCTGCATAAGCGAATTTAAAAAGAGAAAGCAGAAAGCCATTTTTCAGGATGCTAGAAATTGCGCGAAAATGCCTTTCACGAGATGCGTTTTATTACATTTAAGATGCATTAAATTCGATTTCGGTCACAGAAATAAAAGTGGATCCAGACTGAGATTTGGTAAGACGAATGGTCGGCCTTTGGTACGTTCTCTCGTCATGCATTTCATTGCGATGTCTTTTTCAGACGGTCAAGTCAGTTTTTAGCACGTCACATACGTGACCACAATATCTCATTTTCGTGGCCCACAAACCCAGTAGTACTCTGGGGGTGTTATCAATATTGTTTATGTCTAAATAATATAATGGAACTGTCGGCGTTCCATAGCTAGATTGCGGCCAGCATCAATCGATCTCTTCATCTACCTTGCACGAGGACGGTGACGGCGACGAGCGCGGTGCGGTGGCTTCGTTTAATGCTCTGCCTGCTGCTGCAGCTGATGATGACGCTGCCGCCGTGCTGCGATGCTGAGCTATGGACAGCCAACTCGCCTCGCATTAGCATCTTCTCGCTCTGCCATCCATTTCCGCTGCTGCAAAATACCCCAAAACCGGCTGAATGCCACGCGTCACTGTATCGCAGTGTAAATACGTGTATTTTGAGTATGTACAGGGTGGGCCAAAAGAACCGGACCTGTTTGAGCGTTGATAACTCAGCGATGATTACCCGTAGAAAGACGTGTGATATGTCAAAAGTTTTAGAATGCTGTAAAGAATAAATGACAAATTTGCATAGTAAAGCATTTAAATATTCTTTGCCTAATTTGCATAAATATTCGTCACCCCCGAAATTCTGCCAAATTTGACTGTAACACGTGGATTTAACATGGATATTTGAGCTTTTATAACTTAGCGATGCTTCACTATGCAAACTTGTCGTTTAATCTTCACAGCAGTATGAAACTTTTGACGTCTCACACATCTTTCTACCACTAACCGTCGCCGAGTTATCAACGCTCAAACAGGTCCGGTTTTTTTGGCCCACTCTGTACTAAACATCGCACTGCTGGAGTGAGTAAACGAGTACGCAGAACGAACTCATACCACTCCAGACAGTGCTGTATTGTAGTTAAACCACGTTCAGATCGCACAGACTACACCGTCGTTTGCTTCACGACGCGAGACGGCAGCCGAAAATTGCAAAAGCAGTACCGGTGCAAGCTGACTGTGTTTCAACGCAGAATTCAGTTTGAGTTAGAAACGGGGACATGACGTTCAACTTTTGTCTACGCCTTCGCTAGATATTGGTCGATTTGCAAAATTATTACGCTGGCAGACTTGGCACAAAATTTGCACCACAATGATCACACCTTGCGAAATACTAATTTTTAAACATTGCACCGAGCAAACCACCCCAACGGCAATTAAAGCACACATGACCTGAAAAAATGCGATCATGGTATATGAGCTGAAAATAATCCAGTAAGACCAGCTACAAATTTATTGTTTAGTAGGCTACACCACGTAGCACAAGTTATACATATGTACGGGTGTCGTGCGAATTATTTTACATCGCGATCTTGTTTTAAAGCTTTTTTCAAGAAACGCCTGCTAAAGAACTGACTGGAGCAAATCGTTATTCAAGACTCAGCTGCTCCAAACCGTTGCTGGTTGGTGTTTAAAACATTTCAAATAACGACGATTTTGTTGTTAATTTTTTCCCGAATTTATAACTTAGTGAAACAATTTTAAAAATTGGTCAGAGTTTAGCAAAAATACAGCAAATTATCGGAGTAATTGTTTTTATGGAACATGGTGTGTTGCATATTGCGTTTCTAGTGTCATGACTTTAGTCGAAAATTAGGCGATTAAATTTTAATGAATTTTAAAAAATTTGTAACGATTAATCGCGTGATTAATCGTTAATTTTCTTAGCTCCAACCAATTCGCGCTAACGTTTTGGTGTGTGACATTTCATATGTCTATTGTTGCATAATTCGCTAATAAAATAAAAAAAAGACAGGTCTATACTTACGACAATTTGTATGCCATGGCGACATCTAGCAGTAAATAAAATCACTATTCCGAAAAACGCAATGCCAACATTTTAACAATTTTGTTGAATTTATGTAGCATTAACATATTAATTAACTTTGTCTTAGCTGCATTTTTCGATTAAAAAGTAGCACGGGGATATCGAGTGAGTGCAAAACGAGTACTGCCTGCTATGTATTGAGCAAAGCTTTATCTAGCAATAATTAATACGTGTCGCTGTGCGTGGTCGCATGTCATTGTCCACGGCGGCATCAAAAACACATGGTACTTAATACGCCGGCACCGAGACACAATAGAGTCGTATTCAGCAAAAGTTCTGCTTACTACGATTTGTTAAACAGTTTATGAAAGGTGGTGTGCAGCTGTTTATGGAAAACCTATCGCTGAGCTACGTATAGGATCACATAGTGTTATCCGCCTCAACTCCAGCCAAGCAAGCCGGTACTCGAATTACTTATCCAGAAATAATGGAAGGCTGAGTTAACCTTGATTGTTGATTACATACCAATTAGTCAACCATGCTGGAAGTAACCATTTGATATCGACGTGATCGAGAGTCGAACTGACGTTCTTTTGATCGTAAGTCTAGCGTTCTATCATTTTTGGCTGAACTGTTGAAGTTTTATTATTGCAGCCACAAAAAACGCCCAAAACGATCACTTTTACACGGGAATCGTTTATAAATGACGTCACGCTCCGAGGGGGTGGGGTTTACATTACTTTGACGATGTGTGACGTACAGGAGAGTGCTTAAAGGAATTGTGACGTCGCACACGCCACATCTGTGGAAAGGCACAACGGACAGCCAAATTCATGTTGCCAACTCGCCATATGTGTCAAGACGAGAAACATTTAAGAACACTGTGCCTAAATTCACACAATTTTATGCATTAAATTGATAATAGACAATTTTGATAATAGATATAATTTTATATATAAGAATCAGGATATGCTGAAACTCATCTCTGTACTCTACACTACAGCCTGCTGGGGGGGGGTTAAACGTTCGTGACGTCATATTTGAAGGAGGTCCAAGGAAGTGTGACGAAGTGTGACGAAAGGGGAGGGGGGGGTAAATTTTTTCTTAAAATCGCGTGACGTCATTTATGGACGACCCCACGCTTGTGGAGACTTTTACATCTTCCAGCAAAACAGTGCAACAGCACACACCACTTGCAAGATGGTTAAGTTTTTGGATCGTGAAAAGCCTGATTTTATGCCCTCATGTTGCTTAGTGCTGATACGATAAACAATTTTCATCAGTGAACCAGATAAAGTTTACCATCGAAGCAGGGCAGCAACTGACAGCACCAGTTGAGACAAGCAAGCTCAACTCAACTCAACTCACTCAACTCGGGTTCAATAAAAACGATAGCCGATGGCTAAAAAATATACAAACATAAAGGTAGCAATTACACATAGCATACAAAATACGAAATAATCCACACTCAACACTCCTTTAAGTCCGGTTCACATCCACACTATATATTTTTAGATAAACCAAAACAAAGCACACACTGTTATATATGTTTATATTTTTAAGTTATTGGTATTTAGCCAGGGCAAAGTGGATAAAAGACCGATATTATTTTGTTAGTTCTCGTTCGTAATATGGGATAGGCGGTATCAGGGTTTTCAATAGCGGACGTTTAGGCGTAAATACGCCCAAAAATTTCAGGCAGTACGCCCAAATTTTAAAATGTGGACGTCACGACGTCCAAATCAATTTGCTTCTTATTACGTTTATTTGTTTATAATAAGCTGGAAATTGAAGACAGAATCTGTTTTCCAATGTTTCGTTAGTTCAATAATTTTCGCGTCGTGTTTCTGAATGCTTCATTTAATGAAGACGTGGCACGGCAACCATATTAACTTATTCTGTGAACAGTTATGATCCAGAAACTGCAACTTTCGTTTTGTATAAAGCTACTAAAATTCAATGTTGCTTGTTTTTACAAGAAACCCCAGCTATCGCTAGGGAAGATGCGCTACAGTCTATATAGTTTCTGTTGCACTACTGACCTTCAAGGTCATCCAAAATCAATAATTTTCATGTCATTTGAAGGCCAAAATGTGACTTCCTATTAGTAATTAATAGGTAACTTGGCGTTATCTCTCACCGTTTCTGAGATACGGCTACTTATAGCTTGAAATTTTCCATTAAAAATTGCGGCCAAACCGCTACAGATGGAGACATGGTTACTATTGACATCCTATAGGAAGTCGCCAGCGCCCTATCCGATAGTACAATCGCCGACCCTTTACGACTTACCGTTTTGTCACAATACCGCACGATTGGCATACTATAGTGCGTTATGACTTTCCAAGGTCATCCAAGGCCAATGATTTTCATGTCATTTAAAAAGCCAATGTGCGACTTCCTGTTAGTAATCAATAGCAACCTAGGCCATATCTCGCACCGTTTAACCACAATACATTTGTGACAGACAGACCGACCGACAGATTGACAAAGAGACAGACGACAATCGTGTCATAGACGCGCTATTCAGCATGGCTGTAGCGTGTAAAAACCACGACCTATGTTGGTGGAGGGTAAGTGACGCATATGAAGTAAATATTGTTTTGCATTAAGTTTGTGCTTGATTTTTCTTGTAGGCCTACTGCATGACTTCCAGATTTTGTACACTGACGTCCAAATTTTTTAGCTTGGAAGTCATGACGTCCTGAAAATTCAGATCTATTGAAAACCCTGGGCGGTATGTCGTCGGAGTCTCGTCGTTGGGGAAGAAGGTCGTGTAAACAACTGTCAGCATTTGTAACTGTGCGAAAAAAAATTTCTCCCCAAATCACACCTTCGTACAGAAAGGGGTTTTACCCCAGCGTATGCACATGCAGAATCATATGGCATATCATATGCAATGGGATGGATGATTCTGAGGGCCCTCTTCTGCAAAGATTCCAATTTTTGGGACTGAGCAACAGTTAGACCATGGTGCCAAGTTACACATCCATATTCTAGAACAGGTCTGATTACCGTGAGATAGAAATAAGATAGGTCATTCGAAGATAACCCAGCGCGTCTCAACTGTTTATTTCATTTTTGACTGTAACTTGAAAACCAATTATCAGATTTTGATAATTTTTATGATGAATATTCCTGACACAACTTGCTATCAAATGACCATTTAGTTTTCTACCTCACCCCTGGGGAAACCACAACCAGCGAAATATCACTTTTTTATCCAATGCGATATGATTGCTTAATTAACATAACGCGTAAAACACATTTTGTTCACATTTTTGACACTTTGGTTGACATTTTATCCAGTTGTCTATTTTTTAACTGCTTGCAGTAAAATTGCTTGAAGTGTTTGTCCACTATGCGAACACACGCAAGGAGACGCTTTCTCCATTCATTGACAGCAGTATCGACAAAGGTCTGCTCCAGACCAATGCAATCTGTACCAGTCGCTTCTTGACTTTTCAAACATTCCTAAACTTCATCTGGTAGACACACTGCTGCATGACAGTCAAACCTTGTAATAGACCTGCTGTTGGGGCCCACACATTAGGATAGATGGAATTTATTGACGTTTTTCAATTTATTTTAACACGTAGTATTCTTGGTCTGCTTTCCCCAGGTAGTGCAAAAACAGATGTTGGGTGAGGTGAAAACTAAAACACTTATTTAATAGCCAGTTGTGTCAGAAATATTTCTGCCAAAAATTATTGAAATCTGCTGATTTTTCTTCAAGTTACGATCGATAATGTCAGGAATGTTATTTCTGGTTTTTTGTTTATTTCAACACATATTTCGCTTGATCTGCTTTTCCTAGGTAGTGCAGAAGCATACGTTGGGTGAGGTGGAAAACTAAACAGTCATTTGATGGCAATTTGTGTCAGAAATATTCGTACTAAAAATTATCAAAATCTGATAATTGATTTTTAAGTTACAATCAAAAATGTCGGGGATGTTTTTTTGAGACTGTATTTCCAGATATTGCGGTGCAATTTATTGTTTAAGTAAACGTCGCAGCCTGAAATCGCGAAAAAAATAACTAAAAGCACGTTTTTCACTAGTTTCGTATCTAAGATTACAATGCTACGAAAAAAAGTTTTATAAGTCAAGCTAAATTTTATGAAACTAAATCATTAGTGAAAAACGTCCATTTGCCTATTAGAGCGGTTTGGATTGCTGTCAAGGAGCGAGATCCAACAACTTCATCGTCGTTTTGACAGACGTTTCGCCCGACGTCCCGGCACCTACTCTGTGAAACTACGCTGTCTGGTCACTCTTCAGTACCCGAGCGCTGTAGCTGACGCAGCTACAGTCACTCTGCAGTGTACCTGCGGCATTTCGGCATACAGATAGTAAGTTAAACCGCAATTTTGAATGCAATGTTGCTGCCTGCAACCATCGCCCATGTACGCCAAATTACCGTATCGCATCCCAGCGTTGATTGTAGCGTTCGATATAGCAGCGTCACCATAGCGTGTATGTGACTGCAGTCACTCTGGGAAATCGCTTTATTTTAGCTGCCGGAAATGGGATGCTGGCCTTCGGATATAGGGGGTACAGTCGGCCCACCCCAGCGATAGCTGGGTTTCTTGTTTTCTTTCTTCTTGACTATTGCGTTACATAGGCAGGAACGACTGTCGATGTGTTATCTTAAACGAAACATACAACATCCACAGAGTAGCAGCTCTGGTGCGTGATGTGCGCTGTTTATTATTTAATTGCAAGTGTAAACATGGAAGTTATTTTAATGTACAACATAAAAAGAAAAACATAGCTAATTGTCAAAGGTTTTTTCTAGCGTAACGTCTTGACTTACACGTTATGTTTTAATCAGTCATTCGTCTTTATCTGAAATAATTACCCGCAAATCTGCTGTTCGATCAACAGTCCTTGCTGCCTTTTGACTTCAGTTCTCAACAAACATAGGCCCCCTATCAACTTCACAGAATCGCAGCCCAGCTATAACTAGTAGTGAAACTTAAACTTTTTCGTTTCCGTTATTTAAATGTTCAGTGCTGTGAACCGATGACACACATAAACGGTGTCGCAGAACACTACAGGAGAATTTTGAGCGCGATCTGATGTATATTCTAGCGGCACAAAATCGTCGTCAGGTTTTGTGAAAAATTGTGCAATGTCATAACGTTTGCAAGCATATTATTTGCCAGCGGTACCAAATCACTGTCAATCGTGTGACCTTTTTGAACTCTCTCTCTCTTTGCATGGTAGGTGTTTTCGGGTATGTGGGCGTCAAGTTCGCTTGATAATGGTATAATGCTGCAGCCAATGGTTAGCAACGGCAACCGTTGCTAACACTAACGGTCCTGTCGACAGGTGTCCGTATTGTCTACGGGTGCAAGCACACACATCAAACACACAGGACACACGCGTGGTTCTGAGTCCCTGCACCCTGACTGCGCATCCACGGATGTGGCTGATTATAGCTCACCTGATGGTGAAGGTTCTACAGCAGCTCTGTAGGTAGGCTGCTGCTCCGTGTATGCTGGATGTGGCTGCATCGCCCACCCCGCTCATAAAACTTGCTATTGTCTGCTAGCAACCACGAGTGTTTGTTCCCTTCTGTTGTCCATTTTATGAGCATACGCTACTTCTCATCATAGGGATACGTGAGTGTTAGACAAACTTGCCCACTTCAGACAGTAGTTTTACACTTATTCTACGGTCGCCGACGGTCGGTCGTGTAGCATACACTGTCCGTAGTTTGGTCACGCATGACTGCACCCGTGGGATTGGCGGCCTGCTATACCACTGCAGACTCATTGACAGAGATAGGCACTGCGAATGTGATGGAAACAAATTCGATACAAAGTGAGAACACTACACGGTTGGCTCTCCTAGCGACAGCTGGGCTATTTGTTCTGACTTAATTCCGGCGGTAGGCTGTTTCACCTTCGTGTTGTCGCACCGAGAAATGCTTGGGTGCAGAGGCGTGCTGGTTGAAACAGCAAGTGTCCAGGTCGGTGGTTAGCTGTAGACTTTCTGTCTGGTATCGATTTGTTGCACCGTCTGTTGTATCCACAAAAATCGAACGGATTGAAATCTGGGCGTCAGAACAAGTGATGATGACGACGATGACAACAATACTAACGAATGAGCCGCATTTTAGGCCCTGCACAAACGTTCAAAAGTACGTAAAAAGTACGTAAAAAGACTTTGAAGATGGCTGGCAAGAGCAGGAAGACTGAAGTCTTCTAGGAAGGGTGCAAGACCACTGGCGTAACACTATCTGGTAACAGCGCGCCAGCCATCAGCACTCTTATAATATTGTTGACTGATGACGACTAATATACAGCACAAACACAGCTAAGACGGTGGTCTGGCGTAGTATGGGTCCACAGCCTAAATGGCAGTTCTATGCCGAGAGTGTGATGATTAAGTCTGTCTTTGGCGCAGAGTTTTGCTGCAGCTCAAAGACCAATAATTCCGTGCAGATCGTTCATCGTCAGCTGCTCCCCTGCGGCTGTAACGCCTCGCCAGCCACGTGTTGCCAACGTGCTATCCTCGCGCTGCTAAAAAAATCACTGACGGCTTGGGGGCGATATCGGAATTAAAACTAAATCTGGGTTTTATTAATAGGCACCCATTGTTTTGACTTTTGTCTCACATTGACACTGCTAACAGCACTGCTGATTAACCCACTCAGTGCGAGAAAAGTTGACATGAGCACACTGTAGGTTAGCAATATTCTCAAAGTTGCTTGCAAATGACCCCGCAGTGAGAATCGAACTGTAACCAGAAAGTTGCGAGTCGAAAACGTCCACAAGACCGCATGCACTTACACAAGCACGTGGATGTGAACAACCTGCTTAGAATCGATACATGTACCAGAAATCGAACTAGCGACCTCTCAGTCACAAATCCAATGCCCTAATCACTGAATCATCGGCTCACCAAGCCACCAGACTTGTTAACTTTTCGGAAATATGCAACTCTTTATTCAATAAAACCATCGCCGACTTCATGCAATTCTCCGTTTTTTTTCTACAAAATAACACGCTCCTCAGTTTCCTGGCGATGGCGTTTGATGCCGAATTTCTCTGGCCCGCGGCGCAAAGTCGGCGTAATGGAATTTGGGCTCAACCGCTCAACGCTGCTTGGGGCAGCTTGCCGGTTTTCAAATTGTTAGAATAAACTAATCAGCGAAATCCCCCGAACTGTCGCAGTGACTTCGAGGAACGGCAACTATGCGACGGCGGCTGACGCACGGGGAAGCCGTGCGGACACTGATGCGGGGGACGACGGGAAGGGCGGAATGGGAGACGGAAAGAAACGGTCGGTCTAGACT
>Ga0056128_1002751_pt1 | contig 21072 bp, 15 predicted proteins | sample WorMetLIZISLAND2_FD_71113 | JGI IMG/M metagenome (GOLD analysis project Ga0056128, IMG submission 71113) | Marine gutless worms symbiont microbial communities from Max Planck institute for Marine Microbiology, Germany - Olavius geniculatus... ... | reverse complement strand
CAGAGTCTGTGCATCCGATTTTGGATTGAGGAGTCATCTCCGGTGCCATCGCCCGTCATTGACCAGCTAGCACAGCGTCATCGTCGCTCACGACGGACAGCACCAAGCAAGCTCCGGCAGGTTTATGACAATCGCTTCTGCAGCTGTTCCTGCCTTCGCCGGGGGAACTTACAACACTCCCCCAGGTCCCTTATAGCTGGACTAAGAATGTGGGCCACTCGGAAGGTTGAGAGAGAACAGAGAAAGAAAAACGTGAGGAGAGGAGGGAACGCGGAGGAAAAAAGGGGGGTTGAAGTATAGGGAAGAGGAGTAGGGAGAAAAGGGGAAGGGAAAAGGGGCGGATAGAGGGGAAGGCAGGGAATGGAAGGAGCCCGAAAGAGGGGGACTTCAATTCCATTTCAATTCCAATTCCATATTTGACCGGTGTAGCGATTTTCATCGCAGAGGGCGACTGGGCGAGTACGTGTAGCTGGGCGGCCGTCCGCATGTTATGTCAGCACTGGGCTGACATTTTCGTCTTATGACGTAGGAGAAGCATCCATAGTCTACAGTCCCGGCCAGTGTGTAGCCAATGTGGACTGGACTGGTCTATGATGTAATGTATTGATTGATGAATCAGTGAATGTGTGCGAGTGATACGCTAGTAGTGCGACACTCGGCCTGTAGGCGGCGGCACCGCGCACTTCATTGATCCGTCGGGTTTTTTTACACAGATAGGGTCCTCGAGGACCAAAAAAAATCATGGCCTTAACCTTGACCTCGGCGCCTTGGCCTCTAGTCCGTGGAAATGAAAGTGTTTTGTGCAATGAGTTTATGGTATTTGTATGATATATCCACTGAAACATTGAAACTATGTCTGTCTGAGCATTTTTATTCTTCATTACTGTTTGAATAAGATTAAGCGGGCTTTTGAGGCACAGTATAACTTTTCATACTGACTTTACTTACTTACTTACTTACTTTGTGGCCCTGGCCTCGGCCTTAGCCTTAAAAACGTATCCCTTTTGAAGTTGCAACTGGAGTTTACTAGAGACGTTAAAATTTCTGCTGCGTTCAAGTAGACGCTGTGATGACATCTGAAATTGATTCTAAGGTGAAATTGCAAGACGAGATTTTGACTGACAACGTGGCGTGCGTGTGGAGCGTTCCCATCATGCCCTTGGTCTGCTGTCGTAAACTTGTCGCGCCCGCCTGAATGTTGTGTAACTTTAGGAAATGATCAGTTGATCGTAAAACTCCGTTCAAAGAAATGAATACGCTGTAGAGTTAATTAGTGCCTTTGGTGCTAAGATTTCACCGTGTCTATATAGTCTTGTTGATTGAATGCTGCTTAATTCATGGCCACATGAGTTAATGCAGCTTGTAGCTAGGCGGACGGCCGCACAATGTGTCGGCACTAGGCTGACATATTTTCTAGCATTACATCTCGTTTTCATTGTGGGACACACTCTGGGTTTTAAAAAGCCCAGGTCTTTTAAAAAACCCAACCTAGTGAAATTTTGGGGTTTTCAATTGGTTTTTGTCTTTTGGGGGCTTAGAGACGATTTTTTTGTAAAAAGGCCCAACTTGATAGGTTTCAGGGTTGTCCTAGTATTTTAGATTATTATGGCAAGCACACTTAGCACATCAAGTAAAAGTCCAACAATTTGCAGATTCATGGACTTACAAGTTTACAAGTTTTAAAAACTTAAGCGTAATAGGCCTAATATGTTTTGTTATTAGTGGAACTGAAAACTAAATTATTGAAATAAGTTTGTGGTGGTTTTTAGGTGGTTTTTTTCTCAACAAAACTCACTTCTTCTTTTTTGGGGTGGGGGATTATGCGCTTTTGTGTCTGAGCCCTGGGCAATAGGCATAGACTGCAGTATAACGTGGGCGTGTCTCTATCATGTCTATGTCAGGAGGCGCTGGTGGAGACGCAGCGGACGCGTCATAGTAACAGCGACGACGACACGCCAGCCGCAACGACGACTAAACAACAACAACAACAACAACAACAACAGGCGACGTCTCCCAGTCATCAGTCTGCGACCACCGCCAGAGTCACTCTGCTTGACGGAAACCAACTCGACGTGCCGCTGCAGGCTAGACCTACTGTCTGCAGTTTTTTTTACAGCGTCGCATGTTTTTTTCGCTCTGAAAATTCCTAATGGGCTCTAGTCTGGCCTTACGAGAGCCACATCGGGGCTCGGGAAACATTCGCTCGGGGCCTTATATGGGACGGCGTCTGCATGGTGAGCAGGCTAGAATACTGATCACATTCATTTATTCATTCATTCAAGAAACAGTCAGATTTATTGAAAAATCTTCGCAAAATAACTGACGACTGACGTAAGCTCAATTCAGATGATCAGTTCTGCTGTCAAACGTTTAGCAAATATATTTTTCGAGCGATGGCGGGCCCCCAAACGTCACGGAAATTTTTTCCGCCTTTCCACTCCTCCTTTTTCACGGGCCTGGTCGTAGTTTATCTTTGATGACCAACCGGGTGGCTGGTTAATTAATAATGAAAAATAGAGAGTTATATTAACTAGATATTTTTGTCGCAGCGTTAGGCTGGGGTTAAGGCGGAGCGTGTCAGATGTGTGATCCCATATGGCAGGTGAAGCTCCGTAGCTCTGCGATGGGTTTCGCGTAAAGATCTATACATAGGCCTACCGTTTAATCTTTAACCTTTAACCCTTCACATGACCTGAGTTGGATCGAACTTTTGAAACTTTTGGCGCACCACAAACATCGATGGGTGACTGGCTCGTAAGATTTTCGTAAGTATGAAGGACAACGTATAATTGGCAGATTTTTTGGCTACAACCGGTCCGCCATATCCGGGTGCCACCATGGCCAAGGTCCGCCGTAGCTAAAGATGCAATTTATCCCTTTTCTTGAAATTCTAACCCTTTCACTAACCCTAACCGGGGGCTGTTCATACTAATGTGAAGTCTTCTCATTGATTTGTTTTAGACTTTCGATTCACTGTCCGTCCATTTTCTGTAAAGTATGTCGTTTGGCGTGTTGTAAACAAATACCCTGCAGTGAATTGCAGTCCAGGCAATGTAAAGTATGGGCTTATTAACCTGTTTGTTACAACTAGTCCAATTGGTTTGTATGACATTATGTTTGCCGAGCGCAGAAGACGTCGAAGGGTCAGGACTTGTTCGACGCGATTTGTCAACATCTGAGTCTACTGGAGAAAGATTATTTCTCGCTCACGTTTCGCGACGCCGCCGACATCAAGGTAACTAACTACACGGTGACGCAACGTAAGGAGAACATAGTCCTGAAGAATTTGGAACATGCGTACACTACGTAGATAGATGAATGAGGCAGTTTTGGCAACATCTTTTTGTCTCGGTCATTGCAGTAAACGATGGTCATGTTTAAGAACACTTAGGCCTAAAAATACATGCTCAAGTGCTTAACGCGACCATGTTTTTTAATCTTATAATGTCACTGTCTAGTAGTCATTAGCTCAAGTGTACGTTGCTTTATTTGTTTGTGCTCAGTTTTGGCTCAATCATGAAAAACGCATCAGCAAACAACTCAAAGGTCAGTGATTACAACGTGTAGGACATTAGCTGGCTAAAAAATTGGTTAAATGCTATATCTCTTCATAAGAAACTCATTTCAGAGCTACGGAGCGTCACCCGCCGTATGGGATCACATAGTGTTACCTGCCACTCTACACAGGTGAACGCGCCCCGCCTTAATCCCAAGCAGATAAGCCAGTTCTCGATTTACCTACTGCGGAGGGATGAAAGGCTGAGTTGACTTATAGTAATGCTTTTGTCTGTGCGTTTGGCTCTTGCTCTCCTCGAGTTTCTAGCGTTTGTTACGTTGCTTGCGTGCTTCAAGTTCGTTGCGTTCGCTGCGTGCTTGCTTTGCTCTACATAGCTCTGTGCGTAGTTTGCGTCTGCGCCGCTTGCGTAAAAGCTATACACAAAGGCTTTGCGTTGCGTGCATGACATGCCCCGTGACTTTATCCTGTAATGTGGCAGCGCTGCCGTCAGCGTGAGCCGTTACTCTGTATGGTCGATATCGTGGGCGATTGGACGGCAGCCCATTAGGGACAGAGGGACATTATATCTCCGTCTATTTCTGGGCGGTGACGCCGATGTCTTTCTACCTAAAAGTGAAGGAATGTTCACATGAAATTACTGAGAGCAGCTGTCCCATTTTAGCGTCATAAAAGTCGTTGCTACGGCCAAGAATGCACTAGAATCGTTTGCTGCTGAGGCTGAGGCTCTGTTGGTGTTCCACAGACCCCCTAGTTATCAAACCTCCTCATTCACAGACTTTCATCCCGTCACCACTTTCTGTAATTCCTCGTCGTTCTTTGGGGGACAAAGTCATCAGTGTCCCCTGCTCAAAACTGTGACAGAGTATGCAGAGTAATATTCCCTTGTCTTTAATGGACTGGCGTCCAATCGCCCATGATATCGACTATGCTGTCTCTACCCTCAATGTATATGATACAGGTCCACGCCGCTGTGTTGGTCTATATACAAATGCACTGCAGGGGTCGATAAAGTAGACAGCAGAGAGAACACACCCAGTTGCAGCTATTTCGTCAGTCCGTGCGGCCAGCATATCAAGTGATTGATCTGTGATAGTTTAGCTGTCACAGACCTGTAGTGAGGCTTATGATGATGATTCTGATGATGGCAATAGCATGATGATCAGATGATTACGCCAATGCTACTGCTACTGCTGCTGCTGCTGTAATTTGTCTGATGCTGCTGCACTGTGTGATGCCCTGTGTGTGTGTCACTGGTATGCTATGCTGTGTGAATGAATATAGGCGGGCCGTATGCACACATGTGGTCAGAAATTTGTTTTGGGGGGAGCAGTGGCTTTTACCCTTGTACCTCCGCAGCTTACGCCCAGTAGGGGGGAGTTTTATTAAGAGTGTAGATGAAAACTGCCCCTATTTTCACTGGGCAATCTACACTTATAACAAAACGTCCCCCGTTTTTCATTGGGCAATCAACGTCCTTAACAAGGAGCCCGAAGAAGATGGGGGTTTCAGCCCAAAAATGGGGGGACCAGATTTGGGGATAGAAGCCACTGTGGGGGAGGTATGAAAAATTTTGTATTAAGAACTTAATATCCAGTACGCGTTATATAGACCTAACTAAAACTATCATTGCTAGTTTCGTTACTATAATTATTAGGCTGATATTACTTTGCATTAAAAGTGACTGTATCGACTGATGGTGGTTTGGCTTAGTTGGTAACGTCGTTGGTTGCATCAACGAAGTTAATCAACATCGTGCCCGGTTAGTACTTAGACGGGTGACCATCAGCAGGCGGGTAAACAATATCGGTATGTAACCAGCCACCCAGGTCAACTCAGCCTGGCCATCCCTCCGTGGGTAGGTGCAATGAGTATCAGTGAAAGCTGGGACGTAAAGAGGCACATTGCACAATGCACTAGTCCCGTGTTCGTGGTCTGGCAGTGTAAACTGGTGTCCGGCTGAGGGCTAGAAATGGAGATCATCGCCACCCTATGGGATCCATGGCTTGGGGAGGACTTTTGCAGGACTTTTTTTACGTATTAGCTGCAGGTTAAATTCATGTTGGTTGCTCGTGGGCGTGTGTAGTATACATTAGAGGCAATGTATATACAGTGGTGTCTGTATGCCTGCAGGTCGTCCGTGGATATTTTCGTTCGAGGTTAAGTTCTATCCGACTGAACCATCAATGCTACAAGAAGACTTGACCCGGTTAGTTCACGTTTGAAACGTCGTGGATGCTGCTGTGGTTGTTAATTACTCTCTGACCGCAGTTTCCAGGCCTCGTGCACTTGGTAACAATGATGGCAGTGCGCCGCTTTGGCTCGTATAAACACATGGTCCAGAGCTGATCCTGGTCTCTAGTCAGTCAGCCCGCAGGTGACATAGTCATCAACACGCGGTGGTAGGCTGCCATTACTTTACATCAGGCCTGCGGTTACTTTTTAAGCCAGAGAGGATCATCGCTTTTTGACCACAATGCTAAATTATGTTGCTTGCTGACAGAGGCACATACAGTGTACTGTATGTGAACAAATTGCCAGCGTTGTTACACATCAGCGGACCAGCCGCGAGTCGAACCCCTGACCTCTTCATCTCGAACACCATGCACCTGGGTCACCCAGCCACAATATTGAAATACTTCACGGTTTAAATTTATTGTGTAAATCGGCGGGAAAACGACCATAAGTCTCACTTTACACAATTGTTATTATGGTCGGAGTTGGGTTTAAAGCGCCATAATGTTACGACATAACTGCAAGTACACCTTTAGAACAGAAAGTGAGCGAAATGTGGAGGTAGAATTAGATAGAGTGTCTATACGATGATGCTGAATTTACTGCTGCTGCTGTTGCTGCTGATAATGATGATGATGAGAAATATGTTTAATCGAACGCTTTACAACTGTACAGTACGCATTAATTGATTATTCGATTGGTGAATAGCCTGCTGCATTGTGTTGGTTTTCAGGTATCTGCTGTGTCTTCAGCTGCGAGCCGACATCTTGTACGGCAAGTAAGTCATTGACCGCTTTCTCATTACTCTCAGTCATTACTAGTCTCTGTCTCTCCGTGATTCTACATGAAACTGCAGCGTGTGTCTGTTACTGAAGTCGTCTGTCGTTGACTTTCAGTCAGTCGTTGACAAATGGTAGCACGCAACTACAAAATAAGCATAGTATAATGTGCTGTAAAGTCTGGTTAAATACGATTACTATCCATCAATAAACTATACTAGAACATCAAGAATTGTCAAGAGACTTCGGCAAGACTACGAGCTACTGTAAGAGTTACTGTGAAGTGTCTTATTTTAAACACTAGAAATGCGTTCTGTGGAACGAGGTATCGGTCCCATTGCCACGCTATATAGCCTAGCAGCTGCGTATAAGAGGGGTAGATGCAAACAGGGCGCAATTATCTTTCATGGAGGCCGAGTTATAGTTAATTTTGTCCCAAAATTCGTTGCCATGGCAACAGGGGTCGGCAGGGAAGAAATTTTAACGACACCACCGGATAGCCCGGACCCGAAAATAGAGGGTATGTGCAAACAATGCGCAATTATTTTTTACGGGGACCGAGTTATACCGCTTTAAAGTCCCCATAGGCCGTAATGCAAATTTTTAAAAATTTGGGGTAAAATAGGGGAAGGAGTTGTCAGATTTTTATCCCAAACAAAATTGAATTGATATTACTTTTTGGGCCCCGAATCACTGTGCAAAATTTCATCAAAATCGAATCAAAATTGCGGCCGTAGGAGTGTTTACAGGCAGACTGACAAAATGACAGTGTGACATAAGTGATTTTATAATCTGTCCCATGCTATGCTGTAGCAATGGGACAGGTAATAAAATGCATCAAGAAAGACCGACGCTTGGCTTCCAGGCTACGCTGAAATTCGCAAAGAGAGCTTACCAGATCCGCTAGGTGGATTTTGTGAAAAAAAACAGAGGTCCAAGGGAGAAAAGAGGAAGGAGATGGGAAAGCGACGGAGAAGGAAAGTTGGTGAAAATGTAAACGGGCGGGATGCGAAATCACTCGGTCTTCAGGCGGCGTCTCAGAACTTTCCTGTTTTCTCGATTACGTCTATACCCATAATCAATCATTGTGGTCCTATAAATAGTGCTTATTATTTAGGCCAAGTTAGACCCCTCTACGTTGATTAATGTGTGCATGTGTTGTTCGTTTATTAATCAGCACAATATTTTGGATTTTACCTTAGGTTTTAGCTAAGATTTTTTACTGTAAACCACTGGTCATTTGTGTAACTAGTTTATTGACTAATTGAGTAAGCTTACTTGCGTGCATGTGTATTGGTCTATAGGCTTCCGTGTTCTTTCGTGACGCACTCGCTGCTTGGCTCATTCGCCGTCCAATCAGACCTCGGAGATTATGATTTCGATGAACATGGACAGGGCATTGACTACGTGCGCGCCATTCGCTTCGCTCCCAACCAGACTGAAGAACTTCTCGACAAGATTGTAGAGCTGCATAAAACACATCGGTCAGTATTCGGTCTGTATTTGACTTTTATCGGTGTTTTAATTTTACAGTAGTGGCCTGTCATAGTTGTAACAGGGTTGAAAAAATATAAGCTTGACCCGCAGATTTTATAGTGTTTATTGGGTTTTGGGATTAAGCCTGTGTTTTTTTAAAAGGCCTAACTTGGGGAGGGGGTTCACTTGTTAGAATGAGCACAGCTGCATACTGTGCACTTCAAATGAATATTAAAAAATTATCAAATTCATTGGTTTGTAAGTTTTAAAAAACTGCTGTAAAATACTTCATTATTCATACAGCAAGAAACTAAAATTGGATTTAGTTTTGGTGTGAGTTTTTTCATGGGGTTTTAGTGGTTTTTAGGTGGGTATACCCAATAAAACTTACTAGGTGTCTCAACTCTGGTTGGTAAAGTCGTTAATTGCATCAACGAAGTTAATTAACGCCGGGCACGGTTAGTACTTGGATTGGTGAGCGTTTGCAGAATAGTAAACCATTTCGGTTTGTAACCAAATACTTCAGTCAACTCAGCCTGGCCATCCCTCCGTGGGTAGGCACAGTGAGGATCAGCCTAACCCTAACCCTAACCTGGATCGATTTTTTTGACTTCAAAATTGGGAAACGTCAACACCAGTTTTGTTTATTACACGTTTTTGCTTTCGATCTAGGAGTTCTTATAGAGCAGACATACGGACGAACTGACAGACGGACAAGACATGTAATGCGACCTGTTACCACGACCTTATAATAAAGCTGCGTACGGTGTATGTGTAACAGTCACTAAGGCTGCCCTTTGGAAGAGTCGTCATCATCACAACATTATCATTATTAATCATGTGTCGTTGGTCAGCAGCTTGTGGTCGGTGATATTTGCCGCCGTGGTTCCAATAACGCGTTGCTATCATAAGCTGCGGCTGTGTACGCCGTGGTTGTGTCATCTTTCTGCTTTTCATCGCAATATCAAATTATTCATCATGCAGACACAACAAAAAATATTAGCAGGCTGGTTTATTGACAGTAAGAGCCATTATATGGGGCTTTTCGGGCGCTGATGCGTTGATTTTTTTACTTACTTACTTACTTACTTACTTAAAAGTCGTTTAACCTCCTGTATTTGTCTACCATTTGCGCGTATGCAGCAATTAAGTCTTAGGACATATATTTTCATATTGTGGCGTGTGGATTTTATTTGCTGGAAATGCATTATGGAGCTGGAAAACTGCAGGGAGAATGCGGGATTTTAAGATCTGGCCCATCAAGTTGCACTCGTTCCTGGAAGCGACCGTGAAAAATCTCATTCAAACTTGTCCATCAGTTTTGCTGATCTTGTGGTCAGACGTACAGACTCGTGGGTTAAAAAGTTACGGGCCAAGAAGTTGCAAATTTCCGACAGCGAAAATACGATGCTCGAAATTTCAACATTGCTCGTAACTTTCCCCTCCAAGTAGGGTATTTGCAGCCGCAAATTTTGTACTATCGAAAGAAAATTTTTCGACAGGCTGAAATTTGTGTGTCGCAGCAGTTACCCAAGCCAGCTTTTCCCGCCACGACGCCACCCACTGGAAAACGTTTACTTTTCCGGTTGGCTGCAGGGGTAGAAAAATAACGTATATGATTATGACATGTGGCCGCGTGTGTATATCGCGATATTGTGCATGTGTTCTGTATATGACAACTTTTAGTGGACAGAGTCCAGCTGACGCTGAGCTCAACTACATTGACAACGCCAAGAAACTCGCCATGTACGGAGTACATCTCCACGAAGCCAAGGTATTATAGAGGCTGTCTGTCTGTCTGTCTGTCTAATCCTGTGATGTATAGTCCAGCCGCTTCGCTCGAGTCTGAGTCGTGAAAAATATTAAGGACCTGAGTTCGATTCATGTCCACTGCCAGACTCAAGTGCTGATCTAAACTAGATGATGCTTTCTCTGTCTAATGTACGTCTCTGTGTCTCTCTGTAGCAGTATAATTAGTTCATTGTTTGTTTGTTGTTAATTTCTCGGCGAAACTGAGGATTTTTGGTGTCAACGGTCACATTTAGCTAAAGCTAAGTGTCTGGATGATTATTGAGGTTCAGGGCTCGACGAAAATCACGATTTCACTGAATTTACTGAAGCCATGAGTTTGTTTGCGTTTGTCGTGATTAGTGGTGATTTTCGCAGATGCTACATGTTTGTGTTGAATTTCACAAGTTTCTCACGTTAAACACTACGAATTCAACTTTGATTGGATTTTTTTTCTTTACTGACTAAAGCCTAGTCAGTAGATTTTATTTTCTTTGTTATATTAATAAACTATATTGTAATTTAAACAGTTATTTCATTGTAAGTGTAATGACAGATACAATATGTTACCAGGACAAGGAAGGCGTAGAAATAATGATTGGCGTCTGTGCAACGGGTCTCTTGGTCTACCGAGACAAGCTGAGAATCAACCGTTTCTCGTGGCCCAAGATTCTCAAGATCGCCTACAAACGCAACAACTTCTACATCAAAGTTCGTCCCGGCGAGGTCTGTTATCTTCACTCCTGGTTTTTAACCGACCGTGGGTGGCGCTTATGGTACGATGTGTCTGTCGTCGTCGTCGTTGTCTGCCACTCATGTATTGTGGCTAAACGGTAGGACGTACGGGAAAACTGATTACATTGTTAATTAGCCTGGTGTTCTAGCTGTTCTTATGCAAAATTTTAGCAATCCAGTGCAAAGGGAACATTTTCAAATTTGGGGTTGAACAAAGTAGGAAAATTTGCGTTTTTCAACCGATAACTGTCCGTATCTTAGAAGCGATTAAAGATAGGGCCAAGCTGAAGCATAAGCTAGTACGTAAGCTTAAATAATGAATAGTTTCTAGCTTAGAGTCTTCGATCTTTGCGGCCCAAACAGTGCTTTGTTGTGTCGCTCAATCATTACTTACCTATGTGGGTTATTGGGGTGAGATTTTTAGGTAGGTTTATTTGATTACCCACCGGTTTTTCGAAATATGTGCCCCAGACTTTTAGCTCTGTTATGGTACCTTTTCTATGATTACTCCAGTAATAGAGTGTTTACACGGTCGAGCAAACGTCGAGCAAACACCGAGCTGGCTCAAGCAGGTCTATTGGAACTCCGACCCCTGACTCAAATGTAGGCCTAGGCTTAGGCTCTTAGCCCACAGCTGATCACATGTTATATAGACCTTCCAATTACAACCCGCCCGCTCTCTTAATTAGCATGCTAATTACCTTAGAACGTCGAACTAGCTGCTCGATGTTTGCTCGATCGTGTAAACACTGCATAAATCTAATGCGTATATATGATTTCATATTATATGTGCCTGTGTTGTTGGTGGTACAGTTTGAGCAGCCACATCAGACGACGGCGTACAAACTGAGCAACTTAAAGATGGCCAAGCGACTCTGGAAACTCGCCGTCGAGCATCACGCTTTCTTCAGGTGAAACCAACTTCAGTATTTCCCCCGCATGCTGTTTCATCTGTGTTTTCGCGTTTTTCGTTTTCCCATCCATCGTTGTTGCGAAACCAGCGTAGTAGGCCGCAATTCGGGTGTTGCCCGTCCGTTTGTCTGTTAGCCAGTCCCCGTACAGGTTTCTGAAATCGTAACGCATGAGCAAAAAAGCGCAAAAAAGCGCAAAACTGTTTGGAGAGAGTTACCGGCGTGACGCGTATTTCATGCAAACACGGGTTGCGCGGTGAAAATGTGAAAGTGGACTTTTAGTTGAAATTCAAAAATAAGTATGTGCTGTAAGTTCGTAGCTAGGCGCCGGCAGACGGCCGCATAATGTCGGCACGGGCTGAGATATTTGTTTAGTTTTTACAAGCCGACCATACTTAAGTAACGGTCGAGCTATTGGCATGGTTGTCGTCTGTCTGTCTATCGGTAACGGATGTATTGTGGCTAAGGGGTAGGTCGTAGGGGAAATTTTTTTTGCTCGAGTAATTAGCCCTGTGTCACTAAGCTAAACGTGCATAATTTCAGCAATCTAGTGTTACAATGGACCACTAATAGGAAACCACATATGCCGAGTCCAATGGTCACGTGACCGATGACGTCACGTGACCCCAAAAGCTCAATCTAGTGCAAGGGAAACCTTTTAAAATTCTGGGTTGAATGGACGGGGAGTAGGAAAAATGTGCGTTTTTGAACAGAAAACTGGCCATATCTCGGAAACGGTGAATGATAGGGCCAAGGTTACTATTAATCACTAATAGGAAGTGGCATACGCTTTTTTAGATGAAATGAAAGTCATCGACTTTGGATGACCTTGAAGGTCACTACTGCAACAGGAACTGTAGAGGCTGTAGCGCATCTTCCCTAGCGGCGACAGCTGGGCTTTTTTGTTTACTGTTAAGCGCTGTCATCTAGTACTGTTGAAAGAGACGCTAGACGCTAGTTATTGTGATGGTGGTAGTGTGTGTAAAACTGTGCATTAGACTGCGTGAGGCGGAGCCTGCTTCGCGGGGTGCGTTTCCTCTGTTCGGGTCACGGTTTCGCTACTCTGGACGCACCCAGTACCAGACACGCAACGCCGCCTCAACTATCAACCGCCAGGCACCGGTCAGCATTGACAGGGCTTCCCGACGTGCACTGCCCGCCAGGAGTGCTACTGGAACGCTGAATGGATCACGCTCTGGAACCCTTGACCGACCAGGCTCACGCTCTGGCACTCTCGATAGAGGTCAATCAGTCCAAACTAATTATCGTAGTTTATTCCTGAACTGATAACGATCAAAAAGAATTGAACAGATAACTTTTCGAAGTTATACTGATTAATAAATTGTTAATTTTGATTTAATCTAACGGTGGATAATCTATTCTTTGCATGCACTTAATCGGTCTTGTATAAGTTGCATTTGTTAACTTCTAATAAACGAACATGACGGTGTACACGCATCCAGTATTTACTGTTTTTTTGGCATTTTGTTCGCAAATCTGCTCTGATTGGCCGTCGCCGGGTCACGTTGTCGATATGTTTATAAACACTGGATGGGTGTATTGCTGATGATGATTTGGCATCTTTTATGAAATTGCCATAGGCTACCGCTGCGGCGCTGCATAATGTCTTATAGCAGATTATTCGCAGCAGCGTAATGTCTCGTCTGTAGGTACAATGAGAACAAGCTCGGAGCCTCTGCTGTCCAACTCTCCTGTCGCTGCATGTAAGTTTACACGCATTTGTCATAAAATTCTACAACAAAGCAACGCCCAAAGTTGCTTGCCAAATTGCCATCTACAACAGGGCATCGTGAACTAAAATATTTAGAGCGAAGAGGAAGTCGTGTAGGGTTGGCAATGGTACCGATTCTTGGTGCAAAATTTCTGAGTTACCTAATAGGGTGTTTGCACGATCCAGCAAACGTCCAGCATTACATTGCTGGAAGTTTGCTGGACGTTTGCTGTATCGTGTGAACACCCCATAACACCTAGTCTAATTTTTCTGTCTGAGACTGGGGACCCCAACGAATACAATTTACAGTAGGGTTTATACAGTACGTTTTCTAGCCGAAGAGGTACAAAAAGTTTCTAATGCTCCGTAGTGTTGAGATTAGCCAAAATCATGGAGCCCGTGCTTTTAGTAGCGTTTGAAAAAAAGTGTCAATGGAGAAAATCGAATCTCTCAGATGTCCCTGCAGCGTATTCCAGACACGAAGCCCAGAGACGAAACGAGCGAATTATGTTGATCAAACGTTTCACTGGTTGGTATTGGACGATTGAAGAGATGATACAGACTGGATTGGCTCACTCAGGTGTACTGCCGGCGCCAATCCATCTAAACAGCCATGAACTCGTGCTACTGCAGTACAACGCTACTTAGCTGTGCAATGTAGCATTTGAAGTTGATTGATTAATTAAGTTATTTGTTCATTAATTCCATAATTGAGTAATTAATTCTTTTGCTGATTAATAGATTGACTGATTGATTGATTGAATGGGTGTGTTTGCTGCTGTTTATCTATATAGCTCCGGCGTACAGTACGGAGCGTACGGAGTTGTTTCAGACGGATGAAGTTCGCACTGCGACGCTTGACTTGAAGAACCGTCGCAACCGGCCTCCGACTTCTACGCCTGTCCCATTCGCTGATATTGATGACGACTCCAATGTTTCGCCCTACACTGGCAAGGTACAGCCAACATGACGTTCTTAACTTACTGTTGTAAGTAAATCTCACAAGTTAAAGGTGGCAACCCATCTTGGAGCTACGGAGCGTCATATGCCATACGAGATCAAACAGCCTTACACAGGTGAACGCGCAGCACTGACAGTTTCCGATAATTTTTGAAGACAATCTTGTTCAATCTCCACCAGTGCGATCAACGCATTAGAAGTTTTCAACCATATTTGACGTTATTCGCTATAAAAGTCTACGTTTTACTCGCGTTTTGCACCATATATGTACTGTACAAAATTTAGTGGATGCGTCTAATTCAAAGACCATTTTTGCGTTGTGATGTTGGATTATTTGTGCTAGAATGTACTTTTGTAACTGTGGAAGGAGTAGGGGGACAAATGCTTCAGCAGCTGCCTGCGAATGAACCGTCTAGTTTCTACCAGGGATATAGCTCTAGCGAACTCCACGTAGGGAGACTCCCTTACTTTCTTTTGATGCACTAGGACCAATGCCATAGCACTACTTGACGCATTCTTGCTGCCTTTGCGTTGAGTAACGTATTAACCACTACGCGTGTAATGCCGTGGCTACACGCATCGATTTCCGCGTCCGAGGTTCTGATGGGCATCTTTTGGCTGACAGACAATAAACCTCGTCTGAGGAAATCGCAAAGAATGAGCATGCGCATTTAGTCCAGTTTCCTCCTACGAGGTTTTTGAATCTCGGAAGGCTCGGCGACGTCGGACAACACCTCGGACGACATAATCGGTGCGCGTAGCCACGGCATAACGGACACGTTGATTAATTCCATTAAGACCCTGATACACCGGCAGTGAAATGAAATAAGTCCAGACAGACGATTTTGTCGTTTGCTGACAGGATACTTCCGGTAGTGGTGTTGGCGGCATGTCGCCATTGGCAACGCATCCGTACGTCAGCACTTATCCATCATCATCAGCGCCAGCCGCAACAGCAGCAGCTCCGAGGTCACATCTACATGGACACGAGGGACCTTACAGCAGCGTATGTCACAACTGTATTGTTTCTAACTACTTCTTCTGCGGTGGTATGTCTTCCGGCTGCACCGCGGGTTCGGCTGTTGCTGGCGTGGGCACTTTTTAAGCTTTTAACCCAGCTGTCAGCTGCAGTGCTTATCCAAGTCTTCACAATATTTAGTTCATTACTTACTCTATGTTAGTTTTACTTATTATTTGTTGAAATATAAGAATATTAGAAATGAGTAACAAGAAATATTAGATTGTGACCAATCTAATGTACTCCTCGCACGCATCATTTTCTTTTGTATTCTTTTAAGAGCTTTTTCGTTCCTTTTGGCTTGTATTAGAAACCCGGCGTCTAATTGAGACCCCTTTAATATTATACTAATAGTGACTTGCGTCGAGGTCCTTATTGGAAATTGTTTTCCCGAAGTTCATAAAATATTGTGGGATTTTAGAAACTGAGAGGAAAAAATTTCCAATAATGTTTGATGATGCAAGTTGCCATTTGTCTTGTTATACCTCAACGCATGCGTGTATCTGGCACCATTATGGAGATATGGCGCCTCAAAGATAATGGGGTCACGACCTCGACCTTTGTGGTCACGTGACGTCATCGGTCACGGCCATGGCCATGCGTCTATCTAACACCGTTATGGAGATATTGCCGTTTGAATTCTTCCAAGGCTCTTCCAGGAACAGAGTCGTTCGACCGGTTCTTAATATTACACTCATCTCATATACTCCTCTTCGCTACGTTAGGAACGTAGCGCGCGAGGAGTAAAAAATAGTACTTTAAAAATAATTATTTCATTTATTCATTCGTTTATTTATTCATTCGTATTACTGTTACTGGCCTATGCCTATTGCTATTGTTCTAGTGCCACGTTGTGTTGTGAACTCAGATTAACTCAGCCTGGCCATCCCTCCAGGAGCATGAGTAGCCTAATAGGAGCAATAGATTGTGTTGTATTGTGCTTATAGCCGACACACTATGGACCGCCAGGGGATGAGGATGCCCTACCTCCGTACCAGGAGGACCTACTAGCCCAGTACGGCGTGGATCCGGTAGCCGCCAGTCAAGGACACTGGACTCCTTACTCCGTGTCTACAACTCCAACCGGAAGAACGTGGACAAGAACTTTTACCGCTCCCGATGGAACTGTCATCACTGAGGTTAGCTGCACGACTGATTTCGAGAATTTGTCTCTTACCGTTTTGAAATTTGGAGAAGAAAATTCGCGAATTTAACTACGCTTTAAAAATACTTGATTGCGTTTTGCACATTCTTGCTAACCAGAAGTTTTAAAATTTCTAAAAAAATTTGCGAGTTGTGAAACTTTTTTCAAATTCGTACTATATGAATTTTTGATCTATGGTTAGCACGCCATCTTTTGTTGCGATTTCTCAGTCGGGATTGGTCCATTCTTTTTTCGGATGACTGTTCTAGCCCCCCCCCCCCTTAAAGTATATTTGGGGGTGCTGTGATCCATCCCGAATCCAGCTGAACAGATGGCTTTTACTTAAACCCGTATCACCTATAAAACTTTCTTTCGGCCAGTGTGTTATGTGCATTAAACCGGGGATGCCGAGGAGCCAAAATCTAAAGATGCTGCAGCGTGCAGCAGCCCAGCTTCAGGCTAGAACTGGCACTACCTTACCTGTTCTTTTTCTGCCCCCCTTCTGTTTTCGGTTTCTTTCCATCCCTCCTCACTTTCAGCTTGTTCTTCTGAATGCAGCAAGCGGCTACGACCATATCTCATCCGCAGAACTTTTCTGGAGTTCCTAAGCCCATATGAGTGTAGTCACGAAATAGAATGCTGCTGCTACTTCTGCTGCTGCTGCTGCTGCTAATGATCATGATGATGATGTTGATGTTGACGATCCAGTACAAGACGGAGAAAGACGGAGTGATTGAGACGAGAATTGAGAAGAGACTTGTTATCAGCGGCACTCCTGCCGACGTCGACCACGATAAGGTTAACTACTCACCGAACATGATAGTTGTAAATAAACGATGCACGTTACCGTCTGCCTGGGTGTAATTTTTAAAATAGGTCCCAGAATTTGTGGTCTCGTAAAATTGGGAGCGGCGCGGCATGATGTCACACCGCTTTTGATTTGATCACGAATTATACTTCCGGAACGGAACAAAATATCAATGATCGGAAAACGGCATTGCAAACTGCAAACCGTGCTGCGTGTGACAGCCAATTGGCTGAACTTGGATTTACAATCAGCGAGATTACGAGAAATAAAACGGCAGAAGTCGAATTGTGGCCAATATGCCGTCCGTCCGGTGCAGCCGTCAACAATGAACATGTAGTTATTGTGTTTGCAGGCGTTGGCCGATGCTATTCGCCGAGTGACGGACATGAACCCGGACCTGTCTGTGGAGAAGATTGAGATCCAATCGACCACCGAGACTAGACAACATTGAGAACACAACACTCCGCACACTGGCGTTTCATCGCCAGAAGCTGTTCAGAGAAGAACGTTCAACGAGCGTGTAAATAAGAGAATTATTAGATGTAGGCTTGTACGCTTAACACGTCTAGAGTGCGTATTATTATATACACTGTAGAACTTATCGGTCAGTAACGCTGTCAGTGCATGTGAAACTAATATAATTTGCCGGACATTGGCGACATTATGCGGGCGTCCGTTTGACTTTTGATCTTTTGAGCTGAAAGTTAGCACACCTGTTATACCCCGTTTAACGATCGAGCAAACATCGAGCTGGCTCGTCCAGCTAACATATAGCCAGCTCGTCGAGCCAGCTTGATCGTGTAGACGGGGTATTACTCTTGCCTTGGGGAACGTTCGCACCAATTTTAGTTATTCTACGCCTTTTTGTTGTCGAGTCAAGAGCTCGTGTATGTCAGACGGACGAACGGACGGGCAATGCCTGTAATGCTGCCTGCTAGTACGGTCACGTAATAAAACAGAAATAAAACCCTGACCAACTCCGAAATGTTTTCAATTTGTTTTGATTAATCTTTTTGATGCAGTCTAAAAATATGTGCCAATTATCCGAGTCCAGAATGGCTTTCCTGTGCTTTTTTCCATGTTTCGCTTCACGTGCGGCTATCAAAAACACGCTTAAAACGTTTTTTTCTTATTTCTGATTTGTTTTTGTTTTTGTTTCACATGTGCAAACAGCTTAATGCAACTATGTGTTGCTGTGTTAATATACCATAGATATTGTGTACTATGTTGTAATATGCGTGAAGAGACAGCTTGATAGAGAGAGGTTGTCATTTCGTCTTAACACACGGTGCTCCGTAAACACGTGGTGTGCAGAGTTCAGTAAAACGTTTCGCAACAATATCTCTGAAATTTATCGCAGCAAAAAAGACGCCCGGTCCGTAAAATGTTCTGCCCCAACGATTCAGGGAAGTTTAATTTTGGGAAACTGGCCTAATTCACAGTAAGGCTCAGTTCTGAAAAACATGTGTCTTCGATTTAACAGAAATTAAAAGTAGATTTCTGACATTAAACTGAGAGGGTTTTACGTTCCGCCGTCGTGTATAAGGGCGCGGTGCTTAACGTGAGTTTATATATATTCCGCTTGCAGTGTGCCATATTTCGTCGTCGGCGTAAAAAAACATGAAGACCACGCCGAGGGGGGCGTATTTCAAAGGGCGCTTGCGTCTGCTGAATTTACCCACGTTGAAAGTGAAAAAAACGAAAAAAGAAAAGAAATATGTCATAAGAAGATGGACATAAGGCAGGTGGAGTTGCATATCGAAAATGTGCGCCGCTATCCCTAGTGAAGAGCAGACGTTGGACATATTATGAGTTCAGCGAATTGTGCAGTGTGAATGATAGTCTGATCCATTATCTTCTCTTAATTTATCAAAACTTTTCACCGCTAGCCGAAGGTTGTTTTTTGCACATGCGCCGTCAAAAATGTCTAAAAGCCGTCTTAGTCACTCATGGGAAATCGTGGCTAGTTACCACAAAGATTAGCCGCCTTGAAGATTTCGTAATCAGATTTACAGTTTGTAGCACCCTGTTTGGGAATACGTGACCTCTGGGCTTTTTTTCGTATTTTACGCTCACTTTTTATTTCGCTGTATCGCTGAAATAGTTTATCACAGACTGAGTTCAGTTTTTTTTCTGTTTCTTTGTTTATTTTATCTGTCCGTTTTTGCTATATTTTCTAGCCACTAGTATACAATGTACTTTTCTGCTTTTTACTGTATTAACTGTCATCGTTAAAGTATTACATTATTTTGACTGTTTCGCTGCCTTTTTCTAATTTCGCAGCATGGTGACCATTTTTCTTTGTTAGGACGTTAGCAGAATTTGTTTTTGACTTTTTGTTGTGTATTATAATGAGTTCGATAGTTATTTAGTTGGGCAATTTGAAATTTCTGTTCGAGTAGTTTGGAAGTCAATTTTAAGACAGTATTGTGTAAATCTAGATGCAAAATGCGAACTTTGCGGTTGATAATTATCATGTGTAGGCCTACGTTTTCTTTCTTCTGAAAATTCACAGTTTTTAGATGGTATTAAGGTCAGTGTTGTCTGACACTGTAGACTTGGCTTTATGAGTATCGTAGCAGCGGAATCGAAACTTTCGGGAATCAGAAAGAAATACAAAAATTGCTCAACTTTAGTTGTTTTGTACCTTAGAAACCGTTTAGTCACTATAGCAACGCACCTATCTGCTGTGGCGTGACCTATGTACGTATAGCGCGGTATAGCATATCGCTGGTTCGCTCGCTTGCAGTATTTCGTATATTAATTCAATATCCAGTTACTGGTGTGCTTTTGAACTTCAGTAACAATCACTGTGTGAGACACTGGGGGACATAGCTAATAGACCTCCAACTGTTCGATTTTACAAGTCACTTCAGAGCAGCACAAACTCTGACATACGACTTCATGTATCAGTAACAAGAAACCCAGCTGTCGCTAGGGTGGGCCGACTGTACCGCCTGTATACATCCGAAAACCAGCGTCCGACTTCCGGTCACTGATAGAAAGCGATTTCCCAGCATGACTACAGTCTCGTACACGCTCTGGTGACGCTGCTATATCGAATGCTACAACAAACGCTAGGATACGATAAGGTGATTCGGCGCACTTGGGTGATGGCTGCAGGCAGCAATTTTGCATTCATAATTGTAGCCAAACCAAATACAGACATGGTTACTATTGACAGCGTATAGGAACTGGTCATCGTTCTATCCAATGGTACCATCGCCGACCCTCTACGACGTACCGTTTAGCTACAATACATGAAAATGTAATGCAATTTTGTGTGTAAAAAATCGCAACCTTTCGTTACTTAGGCCTACACGAAGATGATTTACACTAATTAACATAGTGGTCTAAAATGTGGATATTTTGAACGTGTCATTGAATGGCATCGAAGTTAAAGCACGCGGTGTTTGAATTGTGAAAAATTAGCTAAGGGGGTTGAACTTTTCCACTGTCGAAGCCCGACAAAAATTACAAAGTAAATCCTATATATATAGTATAGTATATAGCTGACCCCCCAGTACATAATTTGACAGTGTGTTAGGGGGGTTGAGAAAACAGTTTGGGGGGTTCAACCCCCCAACCCCCGGGAATTCAAACACTGAAAGCACGAAATATCAACCCATTTGTAGAAAATAATAAATATTCAAATTCGTGCTGTGATAAAAGCTACAAAATGAATTTCACGACCGCCTCTACATAACTGACCAAAACTTGCATTTACAAATCAAAATGCATTTCATATGGACTTTTTCTGTGCAGTAGCCTACCCATGATGTCTGGGGTTTAAAATATCGACATCAGTAGGCCAGCTGTAACTTGTTTTTTTATTAACTCATGCATATTCAGCTACATTCATCACTCAATAACAGCGAGCGATTATTTATTTAAATGCAGGCTCAAAATGTCATAAAATGTGTTTTTTGAATGCAGAGGCGTCTATCCCCCCTTAGACACACTACGCAAGCC
>Ga0056128_1002750_pt1 | contig 21074 bp, 15 predicted proteins | sample WorMetLIZISLAND2_FD_71113 | JGI IMG/M metagenome (GOLD analysis project Ga0056128, IMG submission 71113) | Marine gutless worms symbiont microbial communities from Max Planck institute for Marine Microbiology, Germany - Olavius geniculatus... ... | reverse complement strand
ACTTTTGTCGTAAAATTGTCGTAAGATGTTTTGTGAATTAGCACATTGGCGTGTGTGTGCAAAATGTCATAAAATTGTCACAAAAATGTCCTAAGATGTTTTGTGAATTTAGCCCCTGGACAGTTTACCTGTTCACCTACAGTCACCCATCTGAGTAGTAACCACTTGATAGTGAACCAACTGCGAGTTGAACCCATGACCTTATGATCATAAATGCAACATGCTACCATTATACCACCAAACCACGCCACCATATTATCGAAAGCCAAACCTTTTTTGAGGCTAAAACACAGACCACAATTTTTTAGTCCCTGAGCTGCTGTCCTTGAGGTCGAGGATGGTCTTCAAGGACCACAACCCCACACCAAATGCCTCGACCGTTTTTAATGCATTGCTGTGCGGCAAAGTCATTATACAGCATCACACTTTGCAATAATAGTACAGAATGCTACTTCTATGCCACTTTGCAAGCAATTAACCAATTGATGCTTAATTCAGTGGCCAATTTTGGGCCAGTTAAAATTAGTGAGCATTTAACCCATCTTATTTGCACCAGAAACACGAGTTATGCAAATCAGTCAGTTGGAGGCTAACTTTACCGACCGGGCAGTCACCAGAAATCCAACCCTAGACAAGCAGTTATGGTTGACTGACTAATTGTGAGTAGAAGACAAAACGTTCGACCCTGTGAAGTGCAGAGAGTCGCTGAAACAGTGGATGATGCTGTCGAAAGCCGACAGATGCAAATGCGGAAGCAGATGGGTCAACGTCGTTGTTTGATGACGTATCAGCCGATGAAACCACATTGGTTGACGCTTGTGTTGCTGGAACGTCCTTTCTACTGGATGCCAGTGGCACCTCAATACAATCAAACTCAATCAATCAATACACAATTGTACGTGTACAGTCTGTGTTCCAGAAAAACGTCCCATGTCATCTGTCTGTATCTTTGCTAAATATACATATAAACTTTCAAAATTCTTTCACAAACAGGCTCTGCAGTAACAGGGAACAAAAAGTGTCAATAAAGATCTCACCAGACCTTAAACGCATTGCTACGCTAACTTGTATAACACAAATTTTCTAAAATATATGTTCCAAATGAACTGGTGGTGCACATGTACTACAATAAGCAGCACATTTACACAGAGGAAAGGCATAAAAAGTCTCTTAAGCACTGCAGCATCGAAGTTGGTAAAGAACCAAAAAGATTACATTTAAAAAGTGATTCAAAGTGTTAATAGAAAGCACTCAGACAATCAGGCAATGTACTCTAGACACTAGAACCGAACAAGGAGCAAGCACCTTGGGCTGAGCATTTCACCATTGCAATGCCCAACTGCTTGCTGAATAGATGATACAAGACACTTAAACATGTGACAATCAAAACAAGATTCAAAGACAATCTACACTAGTTTGCACCAAAAAATGGCAATACATACAGCATCACAGTTCATGGGCATAATTAACAAAAGTTCGTCAGTGTTCCAACTGACGAAATAATATCCACATTGACGTAACCGTGACCACCACACTATCAAACATTCAACATAAATGTTGAATATATATCCCCAACCACAAAGCTTATGAAAATGTATACAGTGATTCTATGACTCGTTTTCTGGGTGTATCATAAGATCTGTTTACTTGGCCTTACATGTATCGAAGGAAGTTCTACATCTACAGCAGAGATGGCATGTTATCATGCCACTACTGCAGGTTATAATCCTCTCCCCGCCTTCCCCTCTCTTCCCCCTATCTTCGCCTTTTTCCCCTCATTTCCTTTTTCTTTCCCTTTTCCTCACCTTCCTTGCCTTAAAAGTAGGATTCCTTAAATCCAGCCAAAAGATCTGGGGGAGTGCTGTGAGCTCAATGCTAAACATTGTGTAGCTCTAGAGCAGAGTTGGCAAATTATCATGCCACTACTGTGTATTCAAATTTGGTGCATTTTAGCCTTAAAATATGGCATCTAGTGGCAACATTTTTAATCAGTTTCTTAACAAATAACTGACCAAATATGATGTGGCTAAAATAACAAAAGGAAATCCGAAATCTAGACCAGAATGAAAGACAATCATTGTTGGCAGGTTGACGTCGACCACATTCATGAGTGAGCAGGTGACGAAGTTAAACTGTGAGTGACTTAGAAGGCCTGCTACTGACCATTCCAGGCAGTGGATGATAGCGCCTGCTGTCCGAACGCTGTAGGAGGCTGTGAGCTGCCACGGGAGACTGTGGAGAGAATGAATGTCCGGTGGAGACTGGAGGGCGCCACAGCATTAAACGCTGAGCCGCGGCTGCTGCCGCCTCTGCTGCTGCTGAGGTCTGGCTCTGGTCGGAAACTGCAGCTGGTGGCTCTACCCAGGCACGAGAGTATCTGCTCACAATCAGAACGACACATGATGTAAGATAATGCAAATGTCAGGGACTGAAAAAATACAACTAAAAGAAAACCAAAAAAAAACTGCACCAGATCCAGGCAAGCTTCCCACCAACATTGCAAGCTCTATATATTAACTTACCTGAAGTTAGTTATTCCCAAACAAAATGAAGAATACAAAGATGCCTGGAACTTCTTAGTGAGTAACAAAGTAAGTAAATGAAACTCTTTATAGTGTGCAACGTCAGCCAACAGCCGAATCTATTTCTGTGAGCTGCTATAGTATCACACAAAATCACACCCACAAGTTACTTCGTAGACAACACTGACCAGGACAGCTACCATGACCACTATACTATCATATTACTATTACTACTTATCATACCTATATGCCAGATTCAGACAACTAGAAATGCACTCGGAGAACACAAACCTCTGCCAATGTACATCATTTTCTGTCTGTTTGCCAGGTGGTTAATCGGCGCAGGTTTGCCCAATTTGACATCGGTAAAGAATCCATCAATCACGCTTTAGATCCAGATGCTGGCTGATACAAACCATCTCAAAAATCTAACCATCTCTAAGTCGGGCCAAGTCTGACCTTACCTAAAAATTTCAGTCAAATCTGCCTGTAACTTCTTACGCAATCCTGCTGACAAACCAATAGTCAGAAAAATAAATAAATAAATGAAAGATGTTGCATAGCCTCCTTGGCAGAAGGTAAAAGGAGCACAAAATCATCATGACAAGTAGCAAGTTGTGAAAAACAAGACATACTGATACGACGGCACTGAGGGAGTGAACCGGGGTGGCACTTGTACCAGCTCTTCCAGTCCTCGTGTCTGAGGTGGTGGTGGCGGTGGTAGTGGATTTGGTGGGAGATACTGCCATGGAATGTGTGAGTCTTGAGATGACTCGACGATCTGCGGCGCTGGCAGCAGCACCAGCTCTGGTGGCAGATCTCGCGGCGCAAACATTCTACAGAACATTGCAACAGTTCTTAACTTAACTTCTTGCCTACAGTGTGGTGGAATAGGCTTCCTTAAACTATGACTTCGGACTTAACAGTAACCACTGACATAGATTTCAATGACATATCGTATACTGCACTATCATAACATTCCTTACTGTCAGATATTACGACATCCGAGCCTTACCGCATGTGCTCAGTCTTAATGTCACTATGACGTCAGAGTCTGCTTACATTAGAGTTACGTTCAATGCATTGGTACTGACACAGGGATCAAGCAGCAGCATACCCGCTTAAAACTAAGAGCTTGCATTGAGGCCAAAGGTGGTCATTTTAAGCTCAAACTTTAAAGACCAGTTCAGAATGATTGTCCCCATGACTGTTTCAAGTTTTGTAAAAATCTGACAGCTATTAACAGTTTCGCAGTAACTTATCTGTAGAAATGTTGCAAATTTTGGAACACGGCATATATGGTCTTGCCTTTATGCAGTGACACGCGGTGATAAATGACTTTCACACTAGAGAGTGACACGGTAAATTAAATTTTCCCCAACCCCATCTCATAAAAAATTCCCCATCCCCATTACCATAGAAATTTCCCCATCCCCATCTCCATCACACCCCAAAATCTGAAGTCTGAAGATCAGGACTTCACCATTTACGTCATTTAATGATAATCTTTATTAATGAAAATCTGCATATTGCCATAGCGGATTGACACTGTCTTCAGTGTCTTCAAAATTTAAAAAAAATGCCACTTGCAGACTATAGGGGCTAATTCGTTATGAAGTCCATGTAGAAACACTACGCTAGCGACAAACCGTATGCTCCATGTTGTTAAAAACTTTGGGAGAAGCGCCAGTCACACGTGTCACTAGTCAGCCAAACCTGGGCCATTAATGGATGTCTATGCCGTCTCCCAGTAGATCCCAGGAATGCTAGGCAACGGTCGGCAGACATCTGTGATCTCAGTTGCTGCAGTCAGTGCAGTGCACTAACGTGAATGCCAGTAATTACTTGACGGTTGATAAACAAGTGCCCAGCGCCCCTGCAAAGTTATACCACGCAGCAGGCAGTGGTCGTCCGTCGCTCACGACCTTAATGAGCATTCTAGTGTCCAGAATGGCGCTGACTTTTACAATGCATGCGGCAAGAAATGAATTAATTTTATTTTACTGCTAATGCGGTAACTACCACAACTTTTTTACCACTACCGTACTACCGCAGTTTGTTTTTACCATTATCGCAAGATTACTGTAGAAATTTACCCATTTATCATGGTAATACCGTAGTAACCGCGGTATTACTGCTTTCCCCATTACTCTCTTATTTCACACGCTGTTAGCTGGTCTCCAGTAGAAGCTGTTATCAGCTGCATTCTGCAGTCGTCAGACAAACTTACATCGACTATGAAGACGGATGTTTTGCTGCTGCAGGTCCAAAAGTGTAGAACAGTCTTCTACCCCATCTGAGACAAACTACATTAACTATGAACAGCTAAAAAAACTGCTAAACACACTTGTGTTCAGATGTTGAGACTGTAATCATTCACGAATTGCGTCTCTCTTATTTACAAACTTATTTAGTATATAGTTACTTACAATTCTTCACAGTTATAGCCAAATATAACTAAATGCGCGTATAAACCATGTAATAAATGAATAAAGTAATCATAAATAGTATGCATTAAATACGTTGGTCGCCACGGTGGGTGTGAATCGGGCAGTGATGATTCGACAACCAGCGGTGAGAATGCAGCATCGGGATCAACTTCAGGGACCAGTGGTGTGAACGCGACTGCATCTGACGCATGATGCACTGCTGCTGCTGCTGCTGCTGATGATGATGAACGTATTGAAGGATTGGATGCGGGATGCGGAAGCTGACGGTGATGCTGACAGTGATGATGGTGATGATGATTATGGCATGCAGTGCAGTGTGGCTGCATGTTGCGTGCACCACAGAACGATGACAGGGCTCCCTGTACTACAGAGCAACAGATGCCAACATTAACTAGAAAGCAGTCAGAGCCCGCAGACCTCCGCCAAGGCCATGTTGTTCGCCAAGTGGCAGCACCGTATTCGGTTTGGCAGCGGTTTCCCTTATGCCCACTGAAAGCAATGTTAACGAAAATTTCAAATTGATCCAGAATCCAGGATTCCTTCCGGATCACCCCCAAAATTGAATCACTGGTAGTTTTTGCCATTCCCGACATCCACAGAAAATTTCCGTCCATAACTTTTTGAGTTATCTTGCTGACACACAGACAGACAGACAGACAAACAAACAAACAAAGTCTGGCAAAAGCATAACCTCCTTGGCGGAGGTAACAAGCTATTCACCATATCACAAATCAAACCAAAAAATCAACACGTGAATTCACTGGGTGACCTTTAAACAAAGTTCTCAGAGGCGCCTGTTATAATTCCCAAAATGTTTTGTGAAAAACATGCAGTTTTGAATATTGCAAGATTCAATATACCATATGTATTATATAACTTATGTATGATAGATTTGTTAGCAGACACAAAATATATGTACATGTTTTTCGTGAACCATTGTGAGAATTCTGACCAGCCGAATAAAAATCCACAAATTACAACCTTCAGTTGCTGATTTTTGATGTTTCAGCAGTTGCTATCTATGGAACGATTTCTATTCACCATGGCAACAATTTGTTTCATCAACAAATGAGCAAATATTGAGCATGATAAAACAGTACATCAAGAACTACGAAAACTATGAGATCTTTAAGAAGTAACACAACTACATAAACTAAATTAAATACAGTGTCTGAAAAAATGCGTACAGTTTTCCCCAAATAAATTCAACAAACGTAAACGTATGTTTACAATTTTTGGCATACCCGACAATACATTTTGTTATAAAATTTGCTTTCAAAATTTTCTTATCAATACTAGTGTTGACATAACTACGGAATGTTATGCGCAACATAATTCACATTTCACTTACTTACTTACTAACTATAAAGCCAGTCTGAATGCTCACTGATGGACTGATTGATGGAAGCTGGTGACTGGTGGACGTAGTTGGAGGACATCTGTTGTCTAAAGGCCGGTCGTGAAGCCAGCATGGTGCTGCAAGCGTCACACTGATGATAGCAGCAAGGCGACAGTCCGTGCATATGACTGGCGTCAGTGCAGTGCATGTGTCCGACGACGAGGTCCCTCATCTGTCGACAACGATCGCACAGTGGCGCCATCAGCTGCTGGCCTACGCACCAGTCTCGTCTGCTGCACCGGCCGCAGTGCATGCTGGGAGCAGAGCAGTGCATGCTGGAAGCAGCAGCGGGCGGAGTCTGCTGTGAACACTGATGAACTATCTCATCCACTACTCCGCTGTTATCCACAACCGGTGGCTGATAGATAACAAGCACAACATTTCATTACTGAACCAGTCAAAACAGCATCAAGTGGACAACAGTTTTCAGCAGAATAACAGTTCACTTTAGTCAGTTATTTAGCTGGCATTTATTTCAGCAGTACAAACCAAGATTGCCATGACAAACAATCTGCATGACACCAGCTTTCACCACTTGGTGTACTAGATGACGAATTAGTAGCTGGCCTTACTGGCTTAGTAACAGCTCATATGCCATAAATGCCCACGATCACAATTTGTTACTTCATGTGTACATAGTATGCGGTTGCTGCGCTTCAGTTGGTACAATTTTTGAACATTTATTTCACACATTAACTTGGCAATACGTCTTGAATGTGGTTGGATCTGTAGCGATAGTTTTACCGCAAATCGTCCACGGAGTGTGCCAATGAAGAAATTTTGAAAATCAGTCAATATTTAGAAAAGACATGGACCAAAGTTTGATGCACATTTTTCTGACTCGTGGGGTATTACCATTACCATTATTAATACAAACATTACTACTACTATTGCCAAGTAGAGCACCTCATTAGTGGTAAACAGTGGACGAGGAACAGTATGTTCAGCAGTAGCACCGGTATTCATCGTCGGTGGATCAGGGAAGTCAGACTGTAGGCTGCTGGGAGATGCACCAACCTCTGCTTCCGCAGCCTTGCCAGCAGCCAAACTTTCACCACTGACGAATGCAGCTCCAGACCCATCAACAGCACTACCATCTAACAGATGACCTGAACAAACAAATGAATGAAAAATTTAACAAAAAAAATTTTAAAATGAATAAATGAACAAACGAAATTATCCTGGATTAACCTATTTTCAGCATTAAAATATTTTTTGTCTAATTTATGTGTATTTTCCGATCCCTCCAATTGTCTACAATGTTACGTGACTCTACCTGATTCATAATTACAGTCTTGTAAATAAAAATGCAACAGTTTTTTTTGTCTGTTACAAGCTATCTGGACTCCTGCACCTAAACACCACATTGGTGGCTTCAGAAAATCTAAGTACAGGGTGGGCCAAAAAAAACCGGACCTGTTTGAGCGTTGATAACTCAGCGATGGTTACCCGTAGAAAGGCGTGTGATATGTAAAAAGTTTTAGAATGTTGCAGGCAAAAAGGGCCGAACTTGCATAGCAAATCATTTAAATATTCTTTGCCTGATTTGCATAAATCTTCATTACCCCTGAAATTAGGCATTTGTCTGCACTCCCATGTGCCCGAGCTCACTGAACTCAAAAACTCACCGTCAAAAAATCCAGATTTAAATTCTGTGAATTATTCAGTATGGGGCATTTCAACAGACAGCATGGTCACAAAATTTTAGTAACTGACTAGCTAAAACGTGTGCTAATCGAATGCTGGGCTCAGCTGATCCTGAACACATTGACTCCAGCGATTGATCAGCTGCTTAAAAGGACTGATGATGGTTATGAATGCAAAAGCTGCATGGGCAACTGCCTATGTCGAATTTCATTTAAACTCAACGTATGTGTTAATGATTGTTAATATTTCACTGTATGCTGAATGAAAATCAACTTAAATTCATGCATTTTTGCCAATTTAGCATGACTTTAGAGGTGGGGAAAATTTGTGTAAATCAGGCAAAGAATATTTAAATACTGAGACGTGCAAGTTGTACACTTCTTCTGTACACAATTTTGAAACTTTTGGCATATTACATGCCTTTCGATCAATAAACATCGCTAAGTTACAAAAGCTCACATATCCATGTTAAATCCATGTGTTACAGTCAGATTTGGCAGAATTTCGGGGGTGACGAATATTTATGCAAATTAGGCAAAGAATATGTAAATGCTTTACTATGCAAATTTGTCGTTTATTCCTTACAGTATTCTGAAACTTTTGACGTATCACACGTCTTTCTACTGCTAACCATCACTGAGTTATCAATGCTCAAACAGGTCCGGTTTTTTTGGCCCACCCTGTATATGCTAACACAGAAAAACAGAGCCACACTTTAGCACAGTTACCTTCATCATCTGACTGTGTGAGATCCACAAACCATGCAGATGGAGCCTCACTCACCCTACAGTCACAACACAACCGTTTATAATCTCAGTAAGCAAATCACTAAAGAAACTCAAAAAAACTAAGAATATGGGGCAGAGCCCAACGCGAGGCCACCTGGCGCCATAAGTCCAACGCATGAAAAAGTTAAAAAAAACGTAAAGTCCTTCCCGAGCCTTACGGCCCATAGGGCGGCGCCGCCGGCGCTGATCTCTGTTTCCTAAGGCCCTCAGCCAGACACCAGTTTTTACACTGCAAGACCACGGATATGGGGCCAGTGTATAGCACAGTGTGTCTGAAAAAGTTTAAGAAACTGAAATTCACTCATAGCAAATTTCCATGGCCTAAACTCAAATATGTTAGCATACACAGAATGCGCATTGTCCACTTAGGGTGGATCAACATGAGCCCCTATAACTTTTTTGCTAACGAACCAAAGTTCACCAATTTTTTTGCCCAACAGCGTTTTTAGTAAATTTTTCACAATTTCGTGCTGCTACACACATTTTAAGAGTAAATTGCGCCAAAACGGCTGGAAATAGAGCCAGTAAAATTTTCAGCATCAAAGCAGATTTCAGCAGTCAAAGTGCCAACCCCCTAAGTTCAAGGAGGCCTGCGCACGTAAGCATAAAAAATGGTAACCCTCTAGAAAGTGTTTATTTTACCGATGACGGCTCATCTAGCACGAAAACAGTTTGCAGATAGGCATAGACGTGCTGCTTAACATAACAAATAATGGCGACAAGCTTTTTAGCGGTATTAACATCGATGACCTCGAAAGACCTTAAACCCCCAAAATAGAGTGTTTTAGTTTGAATTGTGATCAAATGGCTGGAAATAGACCAAGACGACTTGCGAACAGTAACTGCTAAGGCTGTCGCACGTCTCATAAGCTTTGCTTAAATTACTTGCAAGATGTTTCCTGAATGTCAGTCAATTGAGGTACACACCTGGAAGGTGGTTCAAACTTGATCAGCTCCACATCTGCATCAGTGGCATCATCACTGTCATCCAGCACAGAGAACAGTCTCGCACAATGATACTGTGACGGTAGGTCACTGCCAACAGCCGACGCACCAACGCTGGCTGCTGCTGATGCACTGGCTGGCAAATCAATGACCAAGCCTGGTAAGTTCTGTGTGCTTGTAGCTTCCTCCTCCTCACGTGGTGCCGAACACATTGTCGCAAACAGTGGCTTCGGCTGATCAGCTGATAGAAGATTATCTCCACCGACCGCAGACGACATCGGGAGTTTGACATTAGGCTGGTCATCTCGTGAGCTGTGAAACACATATGATCATCATCATCATCATATGACGAGATTTTACATGGTATAAGTGCAACACACTTCAAGATCAAGGTACAATACATGACAATATCTAAAAGATATTTGAGCCAATGCTCACGAGATACGCAAAAGCCTATATCAGTTCCTGTTCGCAAATTTTCTTAAGTCTATCTCCAGCAATTATGTCGCAATTCACTCTTGATGTGTGCACTGCAGCCGAAGATTGAAAATATAAAAAAAAACCTTATTTTGGGAGATCAGGGTCTTTCAAAGTCATCGATGTTGACACGACTAAAAAGCTTATCACTAGTGCTTGGCTAGTGATAGGCAGCATGCCCATGCCTATCTGCAACTGTTTTCATGAAAGACTGGCCAACAACGGTAAAATAACGACTTTTACATGGACGTAGAAAATTGATACTTGAACCGTCAAAATCTAAGTTCAGTGCCAAAAATTTCATATGTAGCTTCTCCTTGTCCATCTCTATTGTTTTCGGTGCAATTCGCTCTTGAAATGTGTTTCGCAGCCCAAAATTGCCAAAAAATCCATAGAACCTCTATTTTAGTGTTCATGGTCATCCAAGATCATTACATTGAGTGTCAATCGACGACTTCCTATTAGTAATTAATAGTAATCTAGGCTCTATCTTGCACCATTTCAGAGATACAGCGACTTATTGGCTAAAATTGCAATTTTTCCCTACCCCCTCTCATTTAGTGCCCTCGCTTGGGGTGACCCCTTTCAAATTAACACAAAAGCTTCATGGATCCTGAAACTAGAGTCTTCCAGGCAGCTGACAATGAAGATTTGGTAATCCCTGCTTGCATCGTTTTTGACTGATCCACCCGTGACGTCCCTTGTGACAGACGGACAGACAAACAAAATTGTGATGGCTAAGATGCGCTACAGCAGTACCTGCTTTCGCACATAAAAACTATACCAATAACTAAGAATTAAAACCAAAACCAAAAATGCGAAGAGCTTGTTATGCAGAATTTTTCTCATGGCATTGTTTAACCACTTCTACCAAACTGCTATCTCCTTGTTTCATCTTTAGCACCACATAGCATACTTGTTTTTAATCCAACCATCGACTGCAATGCATAACAAAGACGTTTCATTCAAAATACGAAGTAAGTCATAAAACAATCTAACTGATCGAACCTCATACGTAGTAGTCCGCGTCGTCGTCTGTGTCGACCCGCATTGTCACGAAAATCATCCCACGATGCAGCAGCATTCTGACGCTCTGGCCGACGACCTGACTGAACAGCAAACTGTGAGAACTCGGGTCGATCAGTCAATGGGCCACCACGTAAAATGCCTCTCCCACCAGAGACTGGTCGCGTGCGTACCGTATTGAACGGTACATCCCAATCATCATCTGTACTATCACGCGATGGTGGACTGGCGGGTATTGTGTTGGACAATATGCCACGCCCAACGCCTCCACGGCCACGCCCCTTCTGGATCTGCAGCAACTTCTTGTCGACCCGACGACGAAATGGCGGCGACACGTTATGACGCTTGCGAAACCCACCCGGGCTGTTCTCACTGCCACTGGAGAATGACTCGTCGGAAGATATAACATATCCGGCTGCATCGCCACCTTCCTGGCCATGTATAACTGCTGTGTATGATGGCCTTGACGTGCCGTCTGACTGACGACTGACGGAAACTGATGACGTCGAAGGACAATGGACAGGACCGACGGCCTCACGAGCGGCATCAAATGATACAAAATTCAAGTCCAATTCCGGCAGAGGACGAAGCATGTCTGACACGACGTACTCAGGTCTGGTCGGGTCCCTGCCACCTGCCACAGTCATAAAACACAACCTCTACACCATCTCTGCAGGAAAAAATGTACTCTATGAACAAATAAAACCAGAAATCTGAGCTAAAGCTCATGAGACATGTGAGAGCCTATACCAGTTCCTGTTTGCAGATTATCTTGATATATCTTCATGTATTTCGTCGCAAATACTTTTCTGCAGCCAAAAATTGCAAACTATCACCATAAACCTCTATTTGGGGGTTCAAGGTCATTCGGGGTCATAGACGTTGCCATTCATAAGAAGCTTATTGCCAGTGCTTGTTATGATAAGTAGCATGTCTGTGCCTATCTGTAACTGTTTTTACACCAGACCAGCCAATACCGGTATAATAACTTCTTAGAGGAGTACCCCTATTTGACACCTACATGCGCAGACCTCCTTGAATCTAAGGGGTTGAGAATTGCACTGCTAAAATCTGCATTCAATAGCGAAAATTTCATACGCAGGTTTTCTTGGTTTATCTTTAGCCATTTCGGCACAATTCACTTTTTAAATGTGTCGCAGCGTGAAATCGCAAAACATTCACCAAAACCCATGATTTTGGGGGTTCAAGGTCATTCTAGGTAATCGATGTTGACATTCCTAAGAAGATCATCACCAGTGCTTATTATGATAAGCAGCATGTCTGTGCCTATCTGCAACTGTTTTCACGCAACAGCAGCCAATAGCAGCAAAATAATGCTTCTTCAGGGGGTGCCCCTCTTTCCACCCCTCATTCAAGAGGATCCCCTCACCCAGTGGCATAAAATTTTATCTCAAAATACTAGAAATTCTAGGTTATCATATGGTGAAAACCCAAAGTCTTTATCTCATGTGGGCTCCAGTCGGTACCGGGTTGTGACAGACGGACAGACGAATGAATGGACAGACAGAATTACCATAGCTAATATGCACTATAGCAGTATAGCTAGCTATGCTGGCTCTCGCATGTAACAATCACGGTTAATTGCAGCATTGTAGCCAAAAAACAGTATGCATTATGACAGTGAGTCAGAAAAAATAGAGTAATTTAAGTCACTCAATATAATAGAATGCTCAGTATGATGTCACATAGAATGTTACCAGCAACTGTTTACACAATAGGGCTTACAAAACTGTCTGTGCCATACATAACTTTGACAATCAATTTATATATTGTTCACTATTTTGGCAAAAATCATCCCAATGTTCCAATTCACTAAAAAAAGTGCACGAATGCCTCCCCCCAAAGAAAAAAATTTACTTAACACTGCATATTGCTGATGCACAAAAACATCATTAAAACAGTTTTCAGAAGAAAACAGCAACTACTTAAGGCACTGAGGTGCAAAAAATGAAAGTTGCTAAAAGTTTACACAAAGATTTGACAGACTAGATGGAGGATTTTAAAACAAATCATTCCTGAGCAAAAACTTTATACATTTGGTCCTGAAGATTGCCGAACGATAGTAGTCTAGTGGATGACGAGTACAATTTGTTAATGAAAATAAAAAGCACAAAACCTGATACTAGTTCATCTAGGGAAACAACGTTAAAATCATTGTGGTCTGAGTGATCATTGTCAGATAGCCAGATATCTTCCTCTCCATATCCTGCACAGAATAAACAACAGTTAAACTCTATGTCCGTTAACATTATAGTAAGCAGTAAAAACCGAGACAGAATTAAACAGGTGAACCATAGCACACCACCATCATTAATAATTATCAAAAACTTTTTCTACATGCGCAACAATCAACTTGGTCCCTTGTATGTAATGCTTCAAACAAGCATGTGAAAAAGTTATATACTGGGTAAAGTAAAATCAAAAAAGCATAAAAATAAAGGTTACATTTTTTTATACATACATCAACAATTACTGATCCATCATATGCTTCAAGCAAGTCATGACAAATATGAAATAGATTACATTGTGTAAGAAATACATTATGAATTAAAATGTCAAATACCTAATGGACGAAAAGCTCTGTTTCGTTGATCAGCTTGGGATGTGCCTAACTGCAATGATTGAAATAAAGGCGAAGGAGCATCTTCACTCTGCACAAACAAAATATTACCATCATACAAAAACATGTCAGTTCCTTTCCATGACATTATGCAGTACAGTTCGATTTTCTGCCAAAGAGCATGTTTATGACAATCTCATCTGTCAGCTGCTTTTGCCTGGCTTCTCTCTTATAATCCTTGCTTGTAATACCGTTTAATGTTTGTAAATGCTTTTGTCGTCTTGTTGCTTTGCCCAAAATCCTCCCTTCCATCATGTAATACAGCACAGTAGCTAAAATACGACAATTTTAAAAAATGTAGGCATTTTTAGTTATGTTGTAGACTAAGAAATTATCCAATATTCTCACACATGATGCACATACAGTGAACACAACAGTTCCCAGCAAATAACAACCTTGGTTGCTCAAGTAATCTGGGAATCTGTAGGCATGTCAACCCTTTTAGTGTAGGGTCATAAAATTTTCGAATATACAGGCATAGCCAAAATATTTTGTCACTGTGCAATGTGAGATCACACACAAATGGAAAGACTGAAGAACATAACATTCCTATCTTGTAATGAGAACTTAATGAGTCAATAGTAAAAAGCAGTCCAGCACACCTGATGAGCATTGGACGAAGCTGTCTGACCATTATCTGAATCCTGACCAGGATTCATGATGGACAGTTATTATGCCGATAATATTCAAACTGTTATATCATGACGACAACTCAAAGTTGCTACAAAACACAAACAACCACCATTAGCATAACATTTGATCCACTTCTCGATATTTATGTCTGGCAAATAAATTTTGGAAATATGCTAAAACTGAGGAACAACTTACCTTACACAAGTTTACACACTATATCATGTACTGATGAACTAATTTATGTCTAACTTTAAAACGCGTGTTCCAAATGTCAGCAAGAAATAAAATTCTCACTCAACCACTGATGCCAATGACTCTTGCCAGTAACAGAGAATGCATTTATTAATTTGCCATTATGAAATTAAACCTCTTACCTTCTAACCACATGCATAGAAAAAAAGCAACTGCATTAATTAGTACGGCATTTTATACAACTAACAGTTTTCTGTAGTGTTTTGTGCACCCATTCTCTGGTACACTGCACAGGTATCAACTCAGTGTTATTGTCAGTGTAGATCTGCACTGACAAGTGACTGATTTTAGGCTATTGTCAGTGTGGGCCACATTATCAGTGTGGGCAAAGTGTGCCTCAAGTGTTTGAATGACGGCATCAAATGCAGCCTGCCCACCATACACAAACGTTTGCAGGTGCTGCAACAACCGCCAACATTGTAAAGAACAGTGAACTGTTGCAATAAGGAGGATAAAAGAATAAATACTGCAAATGCAACTAATTGCACAAGATAGAATTTCTAACTCAGTCTCCAATGTAACGACATAAAATACAAAGATGCCTGTCATGGTTACATTATTCATGTGTTGGCATTTCTTGAAAACCTCTAGATGGGATACTTCTTCTGCACAGGCTGCAAGTAACGCACATTGTTTGAGAGACAGTATAGAAATATCAGTGTCGAATTTGCTATTGACTTATTAGAATGATCCATTTCTCAGTGCGGATCTGCACTGACAATAACATTTATGCAGGTATCAGAAAAACAAGGACAACGAACTTAAATGAATGCATTCTACTTATTCTTCTCCTTCTCTTCTGATATTGCACAAATCCTTGCATGTGCGCATGAAGTGCTTGTAACAACCGATAAGGTCCAAGTTGTTGAAGCTGATGAAAAACGTGAAAAACATGCAGATAAAAAAGGGCAAATATCTCTAAATTAATGCCTGAGTCGCCGTGCTGAGACGTGAACGTCTTGATGGACAGGGAGTTGGGGACATGATGACATCAGCCGGCAATTGGTTCAAAATCCAGATAGTTGCAAAAAAGCTGTAGTTGAAAACGCTGACACACAGTTTTAACACTGAACAACCTTAGTTGTTTTCAATAGTTTTCACTATCAATAATTCTAGCGGTAGATCGGCGATCTTGCTGTTAGCACTAAAAAAATTGCCAGAGAGAGATCGGGTAAACACAATATTAGGTAGGCCTAGATGGTAGAACTTATATGCCTGGTAGACACAGAAAGTCTATAAACCATTCCAAGACACTGTCATGTATTTAAATCAGGCTTATTCAGTATTATGTCAAAGTCCATCTCAAGCCAAAGCTGTTTTTGTAACACGGATTTAGTACTATAGTGTTTTTAAATAAATTTCATTTCATGCTTGGTAATTGATAGCCTAGTTATAGGCCCGTCCACAGGCTGTAGGCTAATTAGGACGAAGTTTTTGTCTAGGTAATTGATAACATTTCAGTTCCAACCACAGTTTTAGCAATGCAGTGAAGAAAAGTGGCATTCATACATTAATTAGGTAAATGGCGATCTACCGCTAGTAATTTGCGAGATCACCGATCTACTGCTAGCCACCCGTTTCATGATACTATAGCTAGTCACGGATTGTATATACTGTCTCGATAAGATTAGGGCTTCCTTTGCAGATTTAAGTGCTTGCAATAAATATGCATTGAGACAATATCGATGCCTCTAAACGAAAGGCTACGCATTAAAATCAAGTTTACTCCGCTTACACGACAAATAAAACACATCAAACGAAAACGACAATCAAGTTAGTGATGCACGATGTGAGAAATTTCAAAATAAATTAAACTGAAAAGTAGGAACTGAATGCATCAATACAACAGACAAGAGCAATCGCAAATAATAATCGTGCCTGTAGTACTGCTAGATATTGGTAAAGCTTAATTTTGCTTAAACTTCAGTTTTTCGGTGATATCCATAGGCCTATAGTTTGCTACTGTATGGGTGTGTATCCTGAGTCAATCACCAATAAACTAGACATTCGATGTGTTGTTTGATTCTGAAACACCATAAAACGAAAATTACTGTCATTGTCATCGTTATCATAACTTATAATGCAGATCGAGTGATCGAGTCGCGCAATGTCACAATAGGAACGTGTCCTGTCTAACGTTTTTGAACGGCACCATATCGCCGACCATATACTACTTACCGTTCAGACACAATACATTTTGTGAGAGACAGACAAACGACAACTAGCTCGTACCAAAGGGCCAAATTTTTGAACTTACAGCTTAACGGTGGGCCTAAAAATTTGGTTTTAACTTTTGTTTCAGACCAAACGTTAGAGATCATTTTATCAATAAATTTTTATTTTATTGATAAAATAAAAATAAAATAAAATAAAATAAAAGATTGATTAATATATTTAGCAACTGTTATTAGTTTGTTTATTTGTGGTCTGTTTATCGTGTATTTTTTGTATTTCTTTTGTTTCCCTTAGTAATATGTTTGTAGTTTTTTTCTTTCATTGTTTTTTTTCTATGTTTATCATGTATTCTGTATTTCTTTTGTGTCCAGTAGATATAAAGGCTTTATGCCACACGATTTGGCCACAGGCCTTTTTACTTATTTGCTGAAAATCAAATCTCTATTTGTTGAAGACTTGTATTAGGCGAATACTGAAATCGATTAGTTACTCGAACTCGTAATTGTACTCAAATCGCACAGCCTTGCTGAAACCGTGCACTTTAAATATTTTTTGCTGTTGTTTGTTTTGGTTTGTGATTTGTAATAAATGCAGTTTCTAGCAATATGTGGCGTTTGTCATTAAGGAAAGTTAATGTGAGAGTCATTTTGTCATGCTTTACAGTGCTGAATATTGAAGGAAATGAAATACAGTTATTTTAATACTAAATTTGCCATGTAAACAACTACACTGTGACCTTCCGTTATTATCGCCCGATAGCCATGGCAGACAGCGTCATATTCAGTATCTGGCAGTTCATTGCTATTGATATTGAACTGTCCGCTGTCACCGTCGGCTAATCGCCCGAGTACCAATCAGCTCGCTATCAAGTGCTGCATGCAAAGCTGCTTTGTACCCATTGAGTACAGAGTTGCTTTTAATGATGGCCGTTTGCAAACGTTATGTCTAATCCTAACATGCCTGTTTATATCCTTGTGGTTACTATATTCCTACCCCTGTTATTTATCCTGCATTTGTATATGTTACAAATCAATAACCAATTGCACAACATGCCTGCCTTCCCATATAATGAGTTGGCAACTTATTGGTAGAGATGGTCATGCATATGCATTGCATTGCTTGTATGTTTATGCAAGGCTGTGGGATGTCAGCGACTGATTGGTGGTCGAGCAGGTCGTGCATATGCAAGTGTAGTACAGACTGAGGCTAAAGTTGTCTCTCCTGCATCAGCCAATGCAGAGCAACATGCCCCACTACCACCTCCGCAACCTTCACAGCCATCAAAGTTTGTTATTGTTATGTTATTATGTTAATATTCTAGGTTTTTATGAGAACCACACTAGCCTCAACAGCAGTGTTCAACCAACTGTCTTGTTGCTTCCCGTCACTAAATTGGCTTATTTTTGTAAGCATGCCGGCCTGCCAGATAGCTTGGGTGACTGGCATGGAGAGTACACCTGTAACAATGATGATGATTGGGGTTAGAACGATATTGGTATTGGGGTATTGGGCATTGTCCAGTATTCACCGGTATTGGGTAGTACTTTATGATAATTGCATTGGAGTTCAATATTGCTCAGACGTCTTAATGACAGCAGTTGCCAGCACATGATGGTAGGACGATTGGGGAGGAGATGAAGTAAAGCTAGAGTCCTGGTCATGTGAGAGCTCTAGTGACAGATAATCAGGTGAGGCTTAGTGGTTGTGGGTGGATTTGACATGGTTGAATGGTGGGTGAGTGCAGGGGTTGTCAAAGCAAAGCAAACAGATTGCTAACATTGATTACGTAACACTTCATTTTGCATAATGCACTTACACTTACCACCACACCATCCAGATACTTAAAGTAGTGACCAAGACAATTCAAATGAGACCAAATTTAGCTGGTTATACCACGGGGAGGGGTTGCTGAAAAATTCTTGGTCCCAGGTGTTATGCGCTTAATGGCCCCAAAAACCCCAAGTAAACTTCAAACCACTTTGATATAATCTATTACATTAAAGTTTGAAGTTTGGTTTGTCATTGTGTCATTCTTGCAGATTCTGCTTATAAATGCTGGCCGTTCCACTAATCTGGCCCACAGTACTTTAACAGCACAAATAAACTAGTCGCCATTACCTGATATGTATGTCCGTTGTGCATCGCTATTTATACTTTGTTATATGTGATATTACTTGCACATCATCATTCACCATCCCACCTTTTATGTCATCACAGCTGCAAGTGTTCTAAGTGTCATAATGAAAGTAGTAAATAAGTAACCATGCATTGTGACAAAGTCTTTGGCATTGTTGACTGTTTTGTTAATAGTGTTTTTAGTAACTGTGCTAATCTAATCGGTGATGCAATTGTTTCAGGCCTGGACGAGGCAGTGTGCTGTGGAAGTTGATTGGTCTGTCCATCGCCAGTGCTGGGGGAGTGGTGGGCTATGCTTGGTATGATGCAGAGTTTCGCAAGTCTGTGGAAGATCATGTTCCATATTCCAAAGAAGCTTTCGATTATATATTTGAATTTCTGCCTGTTGCTGAACCTGTGGTGCCCGTCTCGTGAGTATAGCTGTTAATTGTGACATAACTTGATAAATTTTGTGGCAACAATTTTAATAAGTAGAATGCCCTTTAGCAATCAGCAGTAACAATGGTATTCACTTGCTGGAGTAGCTCTGTAAAACAGCTTTGGTTGAAACCAGGCTTTTATTGTGCATAATTTTTAACATGCAGTCAGTTGATTTGCTAAGTTCTTGTACATAGAACTTATATTTTGCAACAATTTCCAGATAGAATTAAACTTCTGTGCACTTATAACTGTTACAGTTAAACCAATGAAACAAAGGTTGTGGTAGTTTTGAGATTATGGTAGTGATAAATCTGGTGGTTTTTGTATAATTAAATATGCTGATAGTTCAGCTGGTGTTGTTCGTCTGTCTGTTGGATGATGACCAAGACACACTCTCAAGTTGACTTCTTGTTGGTAAGATTATCGCTGCCTCTCTGAGTTCTCTTGTGACTGAACAGACCAATCGCAGTGCAAAATGTTCTTCCGCAATCGGCACAGACATGGTGTTGTGTAGATGAGCTGCTGACAGAGAACATCTTGCGTTGTCTTCGCTTATTCTCAGCTCTGGTCAGACAACTTTCTTCATAGCTGACAGCTCTCTTCGCTATGAGACTTCGCCAACTTGGTCGATCACCAGCTAATTCTTTCCAAATGTCAGCGTCAATGTCGAAAATGTTGAGTGATACTTTCAGTGTATCCTTGCACCGTTTCCATTGATCTCCAGCGGATGTCATTCCTTTCTGAGGCTCACCATACAGCAGTCTTTTGGGCAGACGTCCCTTGTCCATGTGAACAACATGGCCGGCTCGTCACAGCTGGGCTTTTTTTAGTGTAGACATTGCTGTACTGTTCCTGACACTTTTTTTGCAGTTGTCATGCGGAAAATATCACGTCAGTTGTGCCATGTCCCTTCCAGAATCCACACTGGTTCTTTGGTATGAGGTTGTGATGGTGAATCAGAAATACGATGCATGCAGCGTTTAACGTCTTTTGTGGAAGTTATGGTTTTAACACAGAGGTTGTGTTTTTAAGGAGGGATTTTTTTTTAGTTCTCAGTGTAAATGTTGCTGCTCATTAGCTGTTTTCAACATTGTGTCGTTGCAGTTACCTTTCTTCAGAATTGTTTGGTGGGTGTCCCTTAAAAATCGAACTTTGAAAAACACTTGCTGTCACCCCTTAAATATGCTTCTTTTGGGGAAAAAGAAGCAAATGTAAATTTTCTTTGAAATATTTTAATATTTAGAGGTGGCCTAAAAGCTTTGCATTTTACTATAGGTTTACAGTGAGCATGTAGTAGTAAATTAGCAGTCAACATCAGTGCTTCTTCAGAATAAGTGCTGGCACCACGATTTGTCTGTGGCAGTTTGAGGACCAATGGTAATTGCAAGGGATGCATAATAATTTCAGATAGTTTAATCCCAGTTTCAAAAGAACCTTTTGGGGTCTATCGGGACAGCATTAAACGTCCGGATGGCATCACACTGGTGCCATGGCAGTCTGGAAGGGCTGTGGCATGGGATGTTACGATTGTGACCACACTGGCTGACTCCTACCTCCCAGCTT
>Ga0056128_1002749_pt1 | contig 21084 bp, 13 predicted proteins | sample WorMetLIZISLAND2_FD_71113 | JGI IMG/M metagenome (GOLD analysis project Ga0056128, IMG submission 71113) | Marine gutless worms symbiont microbial communities from Max Planck institute for Marine Microbiology, Germany - Olavius geniculatus... ... | reverse complement strand
TTCGAGTAAAGGGACAGCACTTTGAACATCTGCTGTAACTTTTGACTATGATGTTGCTAATCAACAGTTCGTTCAACTTCAAACGTTGGCGTTATAACATTTAATGATTTCGTAACTGACATTGGTTCGTTGGAGTACTGCAGTGCAGTTGACTCTACTGTTGGTGCTACAGGAAAACCTCAGCTGGTACTCTGTTCTTAAAATTTCTCGCAAAGTAACACATGCTATTAAGTGCTGATTCTCTAACGATTATTTTTGTCGAAATCTATTGCTATTGAACCAGGACTGTTGGAGTTATTGCAAAAGATAACAGGGGTCCGGTTTTTTTAGACACAGTGTATATACAGTAAGAGGCATAAAAACACATACCAAAATTTATTGATCTTAACTTGAAGATGGATTATCAGATTTTAATAATGTTTGGTGTAAATATTTCAGACACAACTGGCTATCAAATGACTTTTTATTGTCCTACTTCACCGAATGTCTGTTTCTGCACTACCTGGGAAAACAGAACAAGCAAAACATTACATATTCCATACAGTTTGATTATTTAATTCAAATAATACATTTTTAGCACATTTTAAAAAAATTTTCTAGCAATATGGCGGACAGTTTATGGAACTGTAAATTGTGCAACTGCTGACAGTAAATATTTGAAATATCGGCAATTTGTGTTAACACAGGCACGCAGATGCGTTATCCATTCATTGACAGCAGTGTTGATAATGTAATGCTTCAGACTTGAACCATGCGCTTTTTGAGTTCACTGACATTCTTAAACGGCGTCCAATAGACTCGCTGATGCAAGATACTGCAAACATTGTCAAATGGTCTGAGATCAGAACTGTTGGGGGCTACATTTTTGCAGAGATATAATTTACCGATGTTTTTCTTCATTTCAACTCATGTTTTGTTTGTTCTGTTTTGCCCAAGTAGTGCAGAAACAAATGTTACGTGAGCTGGGAACCTGAACAGCCGTTTTGTGGCCAGTTGTGTCAGAAATATTCATGCCATAAACTATTAAAATTTCATTATTTTTTACAAGTTACAATTGATAATGTCACGGATGTTTTTGGCGTTGTTTGTTCATTTTAATACCTATTTCATGTGTTTGGATTTTCCCAGGTGGTGCAAAAGCACACGTTGTGTGAAATGGGGACTTGAATGATAATTTGATGGCTAGTTGTATTAGAAATATTTGCACCAAAAATTATTAAAATCTGTTAATTTACCTTTAAGTAACGATCGATTAACTTTGGTGTGTTTTATGCCTCACAGTGTATCCTATTTGTGCAACGTGCATCAATCGAATTGCTTGTCAAAGGTTCAAGAATAATGTTCTTTGTTGGAACCTTACACGTTTCCTCCTCCCTATACTGTTACATGAGAATCGATCGAGCGCTAGATAGTGGCATAATTTTCAGTGTCATCATGGTGGAAGAATGCAGCAAACATCAAATACTCTTGTGTTATCATTAATAGGCCTAAATAACACGTCAAACAAAGGACAAGTCTCAAGAAGTTTCAATTCTCAACCTCTCAACAAACAGCGGCGGACAGCAACGTCAAAGTGCCACTCAAAGCGCATTGCTTGCCACAGCAAGGAGACTGTGCCTGCAATCTATCGAATTTTGCTTTCTTTATGTAGCCATACGTAAAAAATGTGTACGTTAACTACTTCTACTCTCCTGGTTCACTCTGTATCGAGTCGAGTTTAATCGTTTCATGGGTGCGTAGGCCTACATTTATAATTGCTGTTAATTGTCGCACACTCGCGCCTACTAAGACTCATTGTGTTTGAAAAATAGGCTACTCAACGGCGACGAGACTTCAAAGGCGGAGTTGCTTTTGGTGTTGCAAGAAATTTCTGCTCAGTCTTGGCGCTGACTTTGATAGTATGTTGTTACTGGCCTAAGGTGGAAAACGTCCTCGGCACACGAAAAGCAGGGGGAAACGTCCGGGCGGGGGAATGTCGAGGGGGATGCGTCCGCGGTTGACAGGCCCAGAGGGAAGGGAAATGTCCGGCTCCCGTTGTAAAGATGCCACGGATGTTTTGGTTTGTTGGTACAGGTCGGACGGCGGAGAGAGAATTGGGCCTAAGACACACTGTAGTAGATTCTATAGTCACTGCTTTCGTTTCGTGCCGGTGCTGAACTTCATCGCTTAGTCTACGTTCACTGACTTCCCATAGTTCGCTGCAGTTTATATCTTTGTTAATTCCACGCTTCCGCATGCGACGAACTACAACTATCATAAAGTAACGTATCGTAACGCATCGCGAGATGGAATCTCGAGCAAACGATCGTCATCGGATCGTCGACGGAAAGAGCGTCACGACTCGCACACATTTCTTTCTTCGTTACTTTTTTCGTAATGCGCCAAACTGTCGTTATCACGAAGAATACGGACAATAATTAACGATGCGGCTAACTGTAACATTTGTACGTTTTAAGACGCGAGACGACGGACGCAGAACGGCGTATATGTGCTATCGTGTTAGCAGTAGTAGCTTACTATAGTCGTGTATTTATTGATGTGTGTTGTCTAGCGTGATGATGATTATGGAAAACAAGAAAAAACATCGTTGATAAATTTTAAAGACATGTAGAAATGTGATCGTTGGCTAAATAAAGTGAGGCAGATGGTAATGGCAATCAATCACTATACGACTTGTTGTGGTGTTATTGTGTCAAGTCGTAAGGATGGTTAATTTTATATAACGGAACGTTGTGAGCAATTTTCTTCGTTCTATCGAGATTATAAAATTACTACCTTTCGCTGTATCAGGCATACTTACTGCTATTACGCTGATGTAGGCTTATCTCCATTAGTCTTTGATATCAAAGTTAGAAACCTAATGCTGAATTGCTGGTAGGCCTAAGAGGCTTAAATTATTAATCAATTATTAAGCGATCTACAACGACAAACGGTTTATTGAGCCGGCCTTTATTTCATGAACTACTTAGTTCTTCTATTTCTTACTATAATATTTGAAGAATTACAATTAAGTGCCCATAATTTCGCTACATTTAAGCGTGACGACTGATAGCGTTTCTCGTCTCCCGCAGAACACGCCGTCGATCGCGGTCATAAAATGAATGCATTTCAACACAATTTAATGTGCATTATACTTTGTTAGACTGACATAATAGACTGTAGAATATACTGTAAGCCTATGCATAAGCCACGCAGACGTGTGTAGCACACGTCACGTGCGTCGTGGTCGGCTGTTAAGAAAGCGTCATATTTACAACAATGTCGCATACGAGCTTAATCGATACGACAAACAACGAACACGTTTCTATTTACTTATCACTGTTCTCAGCCATGGAACAAAGCAGCAGCAAGACCTTCTGTTACCTGACATTGTCACGCATAAATATAGCTATGAGTAAGTCGCGCCGTGACTTTGTGTGCAATATTTACTTATTCAATCATTCACTTGCTAAAATATTGCAGCAACAATACGATATGAAATTACCAAGCAACACGATACTTATAAACATCAAGTATAAGTGTAGTTAGTATTTTCACTTCATCCAACCCTATTAGCCGTTGTTCAAATTGTCAATATCTTGATTTGCTCTGAAGATATTCACGATCAAAGTCTAAAGCTAAAGTTATCCGAAATCGCGCTAAATTTTTGACGTTTTGTCATTACTCCAATTTTTAAAAGTGCACGTCGCCACGTCCCCAAAAATGTGTACCCAAATTCTCACACCTGCCTGGCGAGCGCAAGTTTTGTGAAAAGTTTAGTGAGGTTATTTGCGCTGATCACAAAATAAACAAATATATACACTAATTTTTTAAGTTAATATTTTGATTTTTATCGTCAAAATTGCTGAGAGATCCGTGACCGATGTCGTGTGTGTCATGTGTATAGCGCTTTCTAATCGACTGGCAAGAAATCAGCGTTTTTGAATAACCTTAAATAATCATTGTGCACTTTATTACGCAAAGCCTGCGTTTCCGAGCCAACCAAATGTAAATGAACATGTTAGCAACAATTACGTATTTTGTATAGCAGACATGAAAACGACATCGCCGCTATAAAGACAAACGAAATATTGTCTTCCAAAAATGTTGATTTAGGGTAGGTCCAAACTCACATCTTTTACTTCTTTGTTAAAATTGTTAGTGGATTTAAGTTCGCCCATTTTTCATCGAACGAGAAAAATTGTGCTAGATTATTCGTTTTTTAATTGTCGATATTTTGATCCGTTTCGCATTACATTCGCGATGAAAGTCTCGAGCTCTCTGATGTCTCGCCGAAGCTTGGACGTTTTTTGCTTCCCCAAAGTTATCCGAAGCGGCAAATATTGGGACACAGATTTCAAAGCCACGCATATTTTTTATCATTTGGCAAAGTTTCACAGCGATAGGCCAAAAAAGCTCGAAGATTGTGCGCTGAAACGTGAGAGAAAAAGACATGAAGCGTAAAACGCCGGCGAAGTTACCGCACGCCGGGCTGCCTTATTTCCAACAATATCTGCGGACAGACACCAGTCAACGAACGAATATTTGCACGTAACATGATTATGTGCATTGAGATACGCACTAAATACGTTGTAGGTCTTGATTCATCTTATACACAGAACTGCCTGGAGGCAGTAGATAGTGCAAGTATAGTGATTGAGCAGAATATTTGCTTATGCACGGCCTAAGATCATTAGCACGAGCGGGCTCAGCTGCAGCAGCCACGCTATTAAGCATCACCATTGCTGCTGCGTGCATCACACATTTCAGCATCACTTTCTACTGACAGTCGTCATTGTACTTTCTATCGACGTTGTATTCAGTGCTACTGCTATATTGCCAGAGTGATCAAGGTAACGTTTTAGCGCGCGATGCACTAGACCTGTGGCTGTGCAGATGCGGACAGTGCGCTTATCTATACGCTAAGTTGATGCCTTGGCCATTGCTCTGTCTATCTTTCTGTCTTTTTGCCAGACTTTCTATAACCTTGACTATTTGTTTTACTTTGGAAGTTAATATGCGGACAGTTAGCGTAAAGTCTTTTATCTTTGGAACCCTAATGTCTGCGAAACATGCCTAAATTTGCAATCGAATAGAAATGAAGTAACGAGGTGTGTGGGCAGAAACTGAAACTCTGCAGTTTCTTCAAAACTGGGCGATATATCGGACCATGGTCGTTGTTGATTAATGATAGAAAGTTGCATTCGCGCTTTCCAATCGATTGGCAAAAAATCAGCATTTTTGAATAATTTTAAATGATCATTGCGCACTTTATTACGCAAAGCCTGCGTTTCCGAGCCCACCAAATGTGAAAGAACATGTTAGCAACAATTACGTATTATGTAGCTCAGGTGCTCTAGTTTCTATTAATATACGGTTTATGCAGATATTCGCGGAATTTTCTGCATAGAGGGGTGTAATCGAAAAAGCCGACTAACCCTAAATACGTGACCTTGAATGACCTTTCATTCAAATCCGTTTAGGATTCTTTCCTAGTAAGACGAACAAACAGAACAGGCTAAAAAGCATTGAATTGACAGCCTTGCTGTGAGAACGACGACCAAGACCGCGTACACCTTTTACAGCTAAGCAAGTTTATTTGGTTTTAAGGGTAGGCCTATTTGCGCCGGCGCGCGTTCATGGCTTAATGAACTACAGCAACTCTCGTCTAGTTGACTAAAAATGCTGTTCTGGTTGAAGTAAACAGAGTGGTAAAAAATTGCTAATAAGAATTATTCTTCTGAGTGCGTAAAATTTGATCGAGTGCTAATACGCTATGTTTTATTTTAGTTGACAGATCAGCATGAAGCAAAGATCGGTCGTATGCTTGCTCACTGCAGTCGCTATGTGGACGACGTTAGTGACACACGTGAACCCCTCTAAGATTCTACTAGTACCGAAAAACTGCAATTCACACGTTATGTTTTTCTCTCGTCTTGGTGTCGGCCTGGCCAAGCTGGGCCACAAGATCACAGTGCTGGCGCCATCTAACGCTCGGGTTCCGGACTTCGTGTCCTCTGACGACGCGCACGTCAACTTCACGTACGTCAAGTATCCGGTGGACGGAGCAACGCCGTACTTCAACTCGCCTGAGAACGCGCGGAGAATGATGGCGATCGCGATGGCTGATTCGGTTGTGCAGTCGACTCGTCTTGTTGTGGAATGGCGTGCCAGAGTGCTGCGTGATAGCGAGCAAGACTGCACTCGACTGCTGGACAATGTTGAGCTGATGCGTCGCATTCGAGACGCGAAGAACCAGTTTGCCATAATGGACCCTGCGACAGGCGTCTCCTGCTATTACACGCTACCTCTGGCGCTCGGAGTTCCATACGCATCCTTGTCCACGCCGATCTTTCCGCTGGAATACTTCCGTATCCCGCGTTTTGAATCGTTTCCGAGCGCGTTCAGTCCGACACTCCAAGCCACGTTTTTAGAGCGACTTAAGTCATTCGTCGTCGGCAGAATCAGCGCTGCACTGATGCTCTACGACGACAAAACACATTTCATAAAAAAATACGCGCCGAATCACCAGCCGCTGCTGACCACAGTGGAAATGATGCAGCGTCAGTCACTGTGGTTCCTGCTAGAAAATCTGTCGATAAACCCCCCGCTCCCGGAAATGCCTAGCACCGTCGCTGTCGGCGACATCATGGCCGAAGCCAAGGTCTTGCCGTTAACCGGTGAAATTAAAGAATTTGTTTCACGGTCCAGACGCGGAGTGATTCTTGTAGTTTTTGGCAGTTTCTGTGACTTATTTCCGCCGTCGGTGCTGGAGCCGCTGTGCGTGGCGTTGACGCAAGCCACGAAGCGGTTTGGAATGTCCGTCATCTGGAAGTTGAAACAGACAGCAGGGTTCTGTCGCCACGATGACATACTGATATCGCCGTGGGTTCCACAGAATGACTTGCTGGCTGACTCGCGTGTTCGACTGTTTATCAGCCACGCTGGATGGAGCAGTCTCATCGAATCTGTATATCACGCCAAGCCGGTCATCACCTTCCCCATCGCGTTTGACCAGTCGGCGAATGCATTGTTTGCCGCAGATAAAGGTTACGCGGTGCGCATGAATCTGGCCAATTTCAGTTCCGAGTCGCTGCTGTCAAACATCGACAAGGTGCTGACGGATCCAAGCTACAAACGTAACGCCCAGCTGGCGTCCGACATCCTGCGTGATCGACCCGACACCGCAGCACAGCGAGTGTCCGCCATGATTGATCACGTGCTCAAATATGGCGACCGACATCTGCGCAGCGGCGCGTTCGATCTGTCGCCACTTCAGTTCATGATGTTTGACGTGTTCGCCGTGTTATTTGCTGCCGCCGCTTCGACTTTTCTCTGCTTTTCTTGTTGTTGCTATCTGTGTATCGGACATTGTTGTCGTAGCAGAAGGCACTGCGAAAAACCTAAACTGCACTGATGCGAGTGTGAATGTGTGTACTGTTCATACTGCATGGGAATTGATACTGTGTTCAATAAACACGTGTATCGCTCGGTGTAGCTCCTGTGATGCTTGTGTGGCCCATACACCAGGGTAGGCCAAAAAAGTCAGCCACTTTGTTTTACAGCTTGCAACTTCAGATCGGTACCAAATTTAGCAGAAATCAACGTTATTTCATTGTTAATAAGTATAGACAAAAGTTTGGCGGCATGCATTTTAACTCATACATTTTAATGTGCACATAGTAAACTTAGAGTTGTATGCTCGGCGGACGATAGGCAAGCTCTGACATAAGGTTATTTCGCTTCCTGTTCTACTATATGTAGTGACACAATTTCAATTCGAGTAGATTACGTCAACCATGCCATGTAATGGCAGTGAGACAGACATGCACGTGTTACCGTGTTTCGCGCATTCCACGAAGACACAATCATTAAAATGTAGAATATTTTTGTTTTGTGCTTTAGGCCTATGTTATGTTTATGAACATCTTTATTCACCACAACAGATGGTAGCGATTACAACATATTTACAACACAAACAATGAGAGACAAAAAGAAAAAAAGAACACATGTTTATTGTTGAATCTCACTTGGTTAGGTGATTTTGTCTTTGACTTTCGCGCTTTGTCTAAATTATTTATTTGCGATTTAAATATCATTATTTGAGTACCGGGGTAATTTCGAAAAAATGTGCACTTAAACTACCATTTACTCGACATAACCCATTTCATTTTCATTTTAACTACGTTGTGTTTGTTGTTTCATGGAATACGGTTTTTACCCATATACATACTATTGCATGGGCGGGTTACGCCATCGTATGTTGTCTGTCTCTCCGTCCGTGTGTCCAGTGTAATGTTAATGTACACTACACGGTAATCATATAAGCTTAGTATCTCGAGGGTTATTTGGGCTTATATATACAATTAACTAGAACAGCATCTCCGGTTTTTGCTAGCATAACTTCAGCGATCTAGTGTACGGGGAACAGACAGACAGAATCTGCTGTGCCTCAGTAAGAAAGAGTGCTGTCATATCGCCAGAGCACTACAATCAAATTAGATTAGATAGCCGATGACAGCGGCCGCGATATTGTTCGATAAGTACATGTACATATCGTAAAACCGGCGTAATAAAATTTTGGCTATACAAAACATACGAAATGAACTGAACTGAACTGCCAGTTCGTTCGCTTTGTACTGTACAGTCAGTGCAAAGTTCAGTTCAGTTTAATTCAGTCGCTTTCTACACGTCTTTAGTCGTTGCAACATTTCCTGCAGTGTTTCTTGTAGCGCGTCTGACAGCGGAATTCCCGGTCACATCGCGGGCAAGTTTTTACATTGTCATCGTTGTCTTCATCAGCATCATTTTCATCATTACCACCAGCAGCAGCAGGTAAATCGACGCCTGCATCATTGTCGTACAGTTTGACACAGCCGCTAACTCCGTTTCTATCACCCTCTTTTCCAAGCTGCTGCTGCTGCTGCTGCTGCTCATGGCCGACTGATGCTGCTAATGCCGGTAGTGGATGTGATGCTCTTTCCAAATCAACCGTCAGCACGCTCTGAGGCGATGAAGTCATCGACGTTCTGTCTAAGCGCCCGGATTGACCACAACCTGACACTTCCTCCTAGACAACACAATGACACTTCGTTACTTAGGAGCTGCCTACAATGTAAAGCAAAACTAAAACTAAACTAAAACTTGCACGTAATTTTGTTTTCACTTCAAGCTTATAACTTACCTATTCTTTATTTCATAAATCTTTTCTACCACAGAATTTAGACCGTTTTAAGTCTGCATCTTCCTGCATTATCGTTTCACTTTCAAAGCTGAAACTACAATGTAGACTGCAACAGTTAACTATAAAATATTTAATGCACTATTAGACCTACTCACCACAGTCTCCGGCTCAGCATTTGTTTCTTTTGTAGAAGCAGCCTTGGAGATTTGCTGCAGAACGGTTTCTAGTCGGTTTTCGAGCGTCTGTAGCAAAAAACACGATCAGCTTAATGTGAACCGCCGTCAATGAAGTCAGCCTAATTTCATATACATAAATTTCTGTGTGCATCCTATGCTGTTGACCTCGGCATCAACAGGTTCGGTAGTAGACTTGATATACCTGTTTATCAGTGTCGAGCTGTTCAACTCGCTTCGTCTTCTGACTCAGCCGTGACTCCAATTCACTCACACGTTTGCTGTAAAGCTTTTTCAACTCCACGAAATCCTGTCAGCAATGTGCATTTAATCCAGTTGAACTGAAAAACGATAGTCGACACGGTAACTTCGGTAAGTTGAAAACGATCATTAACTAAGAAACTCTAAAACGCATCTTTTCGGGCACAGAGAGCGTCAGCGACAAGTTACAAGCATCATCATCAGGTGCCGCTCTGGCGTGACTTGTTATTTAGCGCAGGTAACAAATATCTGACCTCAGGGCCTACTCTTTAACTTGAGAGGTTCTTAACCCGTTGGTGCCTAAATTATTTTATCACTTACCAACAAAGTATAGATGTCTTATTTTTGGGACACTAAGTATGAATCGGTTAAGCAAGTAGATACGTTTGTATAGCGTACAATGTCAACGGGAAACTTGTTAAATTTGAAACGCGCGGGTGGGGTGGGGACTAAGATAGCCTTTAAAATCAGGTTGCAGAAAAAAGTTTTGAGTGGGCGATGAACAGCACACAGACGACAAATAACGGTTCAATGGCTGAGTAGGCCTAATGGTTATATCGTTAAACTTGCTGGTATACATACAAATACGTTTAAGAGAGAAACTGGTTAATTTAGAAACATCAGTTTAATTTTTGTCTAAATGTCACACAATTCACTAAAGCAATAATTTTTTTTTCGAAAAAAAACGAAATATCGTACAGAAACAAAAGAAGATAGGCCTAAACAATGACCATTTTTTCGTTGAACAATACTAAGATTCTGATAACTTCGCACTTTAAACAAGTAAATGATTATAGGTATTCAATCTTGCACGGTGTACGAATCAAACTATATCAAAAGTCGATACGGACTAATTTGGTGCAGCGACTGACAAATTAATCCACTGTAATCTATGGACGGACTGATTAGAATAACGACTAAGCAACACATCTGATAAATGATAATCTTTATAAATGATAATTGCTGAAATCAATATGAATTCGAGTTTTTACAACAGATCCAGTTTTGAGCGCACACGAAAGTTAGAAGTTATCTGAAGTTTTTAATTATACAGGGTGCGGCAGAAAAAAGTGGACCCCTAAATATTTTCGCCGTTTTCTCAGCAACCGTTTGGGATTTTGACATAAAATTTTACAGCTTTATTTAGTAAAACCTTCTACATTTAAATGCCAAGTAAAATTTGATTCTGTTGAAAAACGATGAAGTTATAGACTTTTTAACATGACCGCCTACCGATTTTTCGGCGTTCAAAAATGTTCATGCTAAAATGTTATTTAATTTTCAAAAACTGGTTACACGTTACTGCTGATGACGTCAAAGTGACGTTTTAATAAACAGCAATTTATATTGTTTATAAATTATCACTAAATTATCGTTCCTTTAAAGCAATCGCCGGCTGCCCACAGGATTCATCTTCCAGCAGGACGGCGCGCCGTCCGCGTTAGCACACACAGCGCAACGCCGCGCAGCGCACAGAACTGGCTGCGGGCCAGCTATCCAGATATCATCACAAAAGACCAATGGCCTCCAAATTCGTCGAACATAAACCCAATGGACTATCACGTATGGGGCGCAATGTTGGAGGCTTACTGCAAGCTTAAAACAAAGCTGAAAACAAGCGCCAAACTCAAAGAAACGCTTCAGGTTATCTGGGATAACCTGCAACATGGACCGATCGACAAGGCTGTAAAAGATTTCTCAAATAAGGCGACTGGAGGCTGGTGTTGTTGCTTGGAGCTGGTGGTGAACACTTCGAACATTCACACTAAAATGGAATTCTGGCATTTGATCATTATTTAACTGTGTTGTTTCAACGATGTTATTAAATTGGTGTTGTAGCCGGAACATTTTTGAATGCTAAAAATCGGTAAGCGGTCATGTTAAAAAGTCTGTAACTTCGTCGTTTTTTCAACAGAATCAAATTTTACTTGGTAGTTAGATGTAAAGAGTTTTAGTAAATAAACCTGAAAAATTTCGAATTAAAATTCTTAACGGTTGATGAGAAAACAGAGAAAACTTTAGGGGTCCACTTTTTTGCCGCACGCTGTAAACCTAACCCATCTCAGCGATACGCAGCGTCACCTGCTATGTGGAATCACACAGTTACCAGCCACGTGACGCAAATGAGCGCGCCCGCATTAGGCCTAACCCTAGCCAAGCACCCCAGTACTCGATTTGCTTACTTCAGAGGAATGGAAGACTGAGTTGAATATTTTGACGGTTAGTTATATGCCAAGATGGTTCACCTGTCCGTAGACAGTCACTCATCCATTTAGTAACCACTTTGATAGCGACCCGACCAGCCGACAGAGAACCTAGGACCGTTGGTCGCAACTCCCACGTCCTAACCGTTACTCCACCGAGCCATATCGTCACAAAACCTGTGATATCTTCTGAACGTCGGCGCCAGCAAGCGGCTGCTGCTGCTGCTGTTGCTGATGATGATGATGCTGTGAATCTTCACTGTCAGTGGTGACGTCAGCACGGGACAGTCGCTTCACTTCACTCTGCAGTCGAACACACTCGGCACCGTAGACGTCTGTGAGCGTCTGCTTCACAGCCGACGAACGCTCCAGTTGCTTTATCTGCACATTAAAATTTTGCATATAAATAGGTCTACAATGCATATTACTAGCGTACTATTAGTAGTGGGCCTACACTCATGATAATAGTAAGAAGTGATACAAGTCGTTCGATAAGAGGCAAAATCGCTGATTGGTGCGGCCCCCTGGTGAATCGCAAGTAGGCCTAGGCAAGTGCACAAACAGACGGCAGACAGATGATAAAGAAATGACGAAATCGCTTGCGTTAGAGCGATTTTGCCTCATAATAGTAATAATATGGTTTACATAGCACCAGTATGTCAAAGCACACTTTAGACGCATTAAAGCAACCGTTTCATCGGCTGTGATCCAGTTTTACTCGCACCTAAGTTAGACAGATGGTGGTCTTCTAGGGGTATTTAAGTAAATAAGCCTATTTCGGAAAGTAGGCATAGTACGGAATGGCATGGGTGCTGTTTCTGACAACTAAACTTGCACACTTTAATGGCGATACGATGCTACTGGTAAGGCAATCTTTTGGCAATTTTAAACATGTTTTAGTGAATTTTTTTTAAAGATTTCCAGAACGTTAAGTTCTGTAGCTGCTTTAGAAGTAAAAACATTGACATGTGCTTGCCAAATCAAATCATAAGAAAACAAATTTCTAATAACTCAAAAAATCGACAAGTCCAACAGCTAAGGAAGCACCAGCAGTAGAAAATGTGATAAAAAATCCGGCCGACATTTTGCGAGTAGGCTTAAAATCATCTGGCTGGTTTTGGCGTAATTTACTTTCATGTTATTAAATGTAGTCCAATTAAGTGAGTTTTGTAGACGTGGATGATGGTGATCGTGTGCTAAGTGCAGACCTTGTCAGTCAATGCGTACATCGCCGTTAGTTTGCTGTCATCAGCGACCAGCTGCTGTCGCTGATCTTCGATTCGTGATCTCAACTGATCAATTTCTTTCTGCATCTTTGCCACCAGCTCCGCGTAGTCACTGCGCTCCTGCAATTTCACAACCATCATCATCATTAAATTTCTGACATAAATATCTTAACTGTTTGCTACACCTGATGGCATTCCAAGCAACGTTGGTGAAGTCGTGCCCTTATACTGAACAATTTTGCAAATGTAGGCCTAACTATCTCAGCTAAGTTCCAACGATATTATAATCGAAGATAATCAAATTACTCAAGTTGCATGGATTTGTGTTTGAGCCAATGTTCAGATATAACGACAAAAAGTTTGCGCTTGATATCAGGATTGTTGATAGGCCAAGGTGGAGTTTTTAGTATGATAACTGTATTAACTGCAGTGAACTGCACTGTTAAAACTTGTGTTTTAGTAGAAATGAAACACAAAACATTAAATGCAATTTTTAAAGGTCGGCTGTTTATGGTAAAAGCTTTTGCTACTGCTAGCGTATGTTCTCAATGTCATAAGCATTGGCGGATCGACCAAATTTGGCAAAAGTCTTACTACAACAGAAAAGGCAATGAGTAGACCTTGTGCGATGACCTGCTACTTGTATTTCGTTTCGACATAAACGCCGCAACTAACCAGAAATTCGCGAACGGACAAGCCTTGCGCGTCGAGAATCTTTTTCAGAATCAGTTTCAGCCTAGCGTTCTGTTCTAGAACCTTCTGCAGCAGATCACGCGACATCGTCGATGACGTTGCTATGGGAACGGCATTCATCGCATCTTTGGCTTCATCCAATAGTTGTTGTTGTTGTTGCTGCTGCTGACGATGATGATTTTTCTCCGGCGGAGGTAGCTTTTCCTCGGCCGAGGCGGCGACCTGCAGCGCTTCATCTGCAGAGTTCTTCCAGTGATCGTGCAAAGGATCGTCGACACACACTGGTCGGACCATCATAACAGGTTCGTCTGATTCTAAAACGGACTGACGCGTTCCGTTCGACGTTTTCCGATGTGTCGACTCCGTCTTGTTTGGTACTGGCGCCTCACCGGTCGTTTGAACGGACTCTCTACTGTACGGTGCAGTGGACGCGGCCAGACCTCGAGCTCGCAGTTCAGGCAGCTTCTCGACTTCCGCGTGATTCGCCGCATTGAAGTACATCTCCGGCAGCTCGGAGACTCCTACATTCACGGCGTCGTCGACCGCCGGTTCCAGCTGCAGTCGGTGTCTGATGAGAAGCTGGCGGTAGCGCGTCATCAGATCATTCGTGCGCGCCAGCGCCTCCCGACAGCTTCGATACTTCTCGGCGATGTCGAGCCGCTGGCGTCTCTCGTCACTGAGTTGGTCGTACAACGATTCACCGACTCGTGGCCGCTGCTTCACGATCTCGTCATACCGGGCAGCAGTCAGCACAACCATCTGCGTGACACCGTCATTGTCCACGAACCGTCTCACTTGCTGCTGCTGCTGTAGCTCTATGTCAACAGGTGCGCCGGCTGCTGGCGCTTCAAATGGGCCTACTTCGGCTACATTTTGATCCGGTCCCGCGCCGTCAGTTTCCACCACCGAGTCCATGATGTGGCTTTCCATTTCTGCACATACGATAAACACCAAACAATTTGTCACTAACATGTAGGCTTACTGCTATGCAGAACAAAAATATAAAAAAGCAAAGAACAAGCTTGCTCGAACACGTCCGTCTTCTGCTGTCCGTAACAAAAACTATACAATCATTCAGAAATTTGTATAAAGAATAGGCCTATATTGATTTAATCTGACTACACTCTACGAAAAATAAAATAATTATACAAACCTGCACCGTGTGTATACCTGTAGTGACTAGATCTTATGTTTCTAAACGCGTCTCGCAAAACTATCGAAGCTAAGAGACAAAAATAGCATATAATGCCAAGATCTCTAAGTTGGCCCATGGATTCTCGAACACAGTCAGGCAGATAGTAGGCCTAGATCAACTTTGGCATGCAACTATAGTTACTTTATATAACCTTCTGACGTTGTGCAATGCACCGTGTGTCATACAACCTTCTACATAACTACCGTAATCGCCCGCGCAGCTGACGCATATGAACAGTTCTGTCTCCGTCTTCTGAACATTTCGTTCCACTGTGTTTCTGTTTCTCGGAATTGGTAAAGCGGAAACATTCTGCGTATCAGCGAAAACAGACGCTCTCGGTGCCACGACTGTGCCTTCGGGTCGATGGGTCACGCAAAGCGCATGCTGACAATGAAACTGCTCGGTCGGTTACTGCGGTCCATGAAGTAGGCTAGCTATGACGCTGTTTTGGAGACTACGACAGAATCTGAATTAGTGGGGCACAGTATATCGAAACATGAAACTGTTTACTTAACTGTTCTGTTAACTTACACTAACTTGGCCCCTAGAAAATTCTTACACGGCACTCCACGGTTTAAATTCCTCCAGCGATAACTACAGGAAAACGGGAAATTCCATTTTGAAATTCCAGTCTATGGCCTACATCGAGATAGTAGCCTATCACACATAGCGCATGGCATATAGGCCTAAGACCTCCTGTAGATCGAGCAGGTTTGTGCTTAAAATATTCTGTAAGTCTCAGAAATATAAAGTAGGCCTACACCAGGATGCGCCATTAAAAAAAGAAAAATTCAGAAATTTTCTCCCCAGAGGGGCCCCGCGAGAATGTTTCCCCGGGCCCCAACGTGGCTCTTGACGGGCCTGTTAACTTACACTGTAAGCCTAAACTGTTAGACCTATTGGTATCACAAAAATATTATGTTAAAGCCAACTCAACTTAGGCCTAGATCGGACAGATCGAAACTGAACAAAGCTAACAGTATGTAGATAGGTCTATCATAGTACGGACGGAAAACAAAAAAAGGAGGCAGTGGCAGACAAAGGCTGCCAGGCTGCGTAACTATATAGGCTTATGTTAGTCGCCGAGTGCAACGGTTTACCAGTCCAAACTTGGCAAACTCCAAGTCTAAAAATGAAATTAATGCTGAGAGCCGAAATTTCTCATTTTGTGCTGCACTTTTAGTTGTGACATTGCTAATATAACGCTATTGCTGAGACTGGGAAGCATTTTTCGTCGACAAGATCGTGTGCATTTTCGTCCACGTCAACAGTTTCGAAAACGAAAGCGCAGAGAGACGCAAAATACCCCGGAAGCGCGTTGCCACCACCACGCAGCATACAAACACTGCAAACAATTCGGAACCTATCTCAATGCATTCGCCATCCTTATAACCGAGAATGCACCGAAAATTTGTTTACAAGGTTAAAATTCCACAGATCGACATAGAAAACTCAAAAGACTTACATCATCGAAACTGCAATGACTAACCGTCGACTTGATCGATCGTCAGCAACGAGCTGGTATTTCCAACGCTCGCAGCACAGCTAGTAGGCAGATAGGCCGTTATATAGGTACTTGCCAGTGAACTATAATTAGAAAACATCGATCACGATATAAACGTGTCTGTAATGAATCGCCGCAAACCTCGAAGGCTCGAACTGATTGGAATCGAACACACAGCTTAAAACCAACTAGTAATTTGAGCAGTGCTCACGTGACGCGCAAAAGCATCAGTACTCCTATAGGCCTACTTGCAATAAAATGATAGTGCGTTTTGAAATGGTGCCCAAATTTGAAACCTCCATACGGAAGACTCCTTGAACACAGAAAGTTGAAACTAAGACGGTTAAAATGAACGTTTTCTGCTAGAAATTTCACCCTCAATTTGTCTTGATCTATCTCTTGTAATTTCGGCGTAATTTGTTGTTGAAATGTGCGTGGCATACTGAAATGGCGAAAAAACACTAAAAGCCCGTTTGTTTAAAAATTTTAATGTCATCCAAGATCGCCAGCAGTGCTTGTTGCGATAAGCAGCAAGTCTGTGTTTAATATCTGCAACCGTTTTCACGCTAAATTAATAGACATCAGCAGAACTCGCACATTTTGAAGTGGTATTCATACTCGTATTTGACGCTCACGTACAAGGGACTTTTCGAACCAAGGGGTAGAAACTTAAGGCGAGTACATAGCGACGTAACTGAACTGAAGTGACATCAGGGACATGGTTTAGTTTTTGACAGACAAACTGACCGATGGGCAAGCAGTAATGCATTAGGGCCTACAGCAAGCACCGTCTAACGGCGTTGGTGACTAAATGACTACGCACTAAGTGACTACGCGCACGTACGCGTCAGCCAATGCCCATTGGCTCGTCCTGTTCGCCCACTGGTTAATTCATCAAACACTAAACTATATAATTTAAGTTCAGTTTAGCTACATCGCTTTTTACGCGCTTTTAAACTGCTGAAATCTACGTTTGATGTGAAGATTTCGTGTGCATGTTGTGTTGGTCTATCTCCAGCCATTTTGGCGCAATTCACTCTTAAAATGTGCGACGCAGCCGAAAATTGCAAAAAAACAATGACCCACGTATTTTGGAAGTTTAAGGTCGTTCAAGGTCATCGTCAACAGTGCCTCTCATGATAAGCATCATGCCTGCAACCGTTTTCACACTAGACGATTCAATGGTGCCTTTGTTCGAGGGGAATCCTCTCTCCCAACGGTAAGAAATTTTGTCACACAAAAACTGGAGTCTTGTGGCAGCCACAGTGAAGATTTCATAATTTTAGTTTGCACCGGGATTAGTTTGCAAGAGGATTATGGGCATGAGCCATCGAATGCTGCCAACTGCATTTTTTCCCGACCGACCCCCGTTGCCATGGCAACGAAATTTGGGACAAAATGGCTATAACTCGGCTTGTGTAACAGATTTCGGCGAGATTTTGCGCCTATAGGGAAATACGAGAAATAAAATCAAATGAAAAAGGCGTTAGACTACGTTAGTGATTACCAACTAAAGTCAGCTTGTAAGGACGCCATATGCATAGCCCCATCTAAGGTTACCCAAATGATTTTTGCTGTTTTAGAGGACTGATTTTATCACATCGTCCTTACACACAGTTGGAAACTGGTAAGTTTTCAACATATATCATTCATATAAATAATAAAGAAGACAATGTTCCCCAACTTCATAGGTATTAACGAACTAAATTTATCGCATCTAATAAGCTTTTTAATTCTATTATTTTTTTGTTTACTAGATGCGGACTATGATGACATCTTCATCATTTCACGACGTTGATGGCTGACGCCTAACTCCTTACTGTGTAGTGTCGTGTGTCGGACATTATCGTGCTGCTGCGTAACACGTCGCAGAGACGCGACTGTTGTTTAACGTCGTAAAGGGTCTGCGACGCCGACGAGCAAAATGCTGCTGCTGATGCTGCTGTCAGCTCGACGCAGCGCGGCGGTTAAGAAGAGAACGAAGAAATTTAATCAGCTGCCTGATCAAACGACCGTTAAGTCGACGACGTCGGTCGGAACTCCTCATTTCCGGTCCGGTGCGTTTCAAGTCGCCACGAGATGAGCCGCTTGAATTAATTGCTATCGCAGGACCGAGCCGTCGGCCGGGCAGTCGACAGACGAACGCACGCACGCCCTCTAGCGAATGTGCCTGCAATTACCGGCAGACCAACGAGCGCCAGATTGAAGTCGGCTCGGGTTGCTGCTGCTGCTTCTGCCTCCAACAGCCGGTCAGCGACAAGACCAACACTGCTCGGCAAGCAACTAAACGCTGCACAGGTTTCAGCAGTGGATCGTATTAATTCCGACTAATTATTGAGATTGGTAGATCGTTTGATGGACTGTCGAACAGCGCAGGTCGGTTGTCGTCAGCTGCAGTGGCAGCTTCGTCGTTTGTTTTCCATCACAACCGTCCATCTGTCCATCTGTCTGTCTGTCTGCATTGGTCAGTACACTTAACCAGTGCTCCAGCGCGCGTGCTGCACAATTAGCACCAGATCCGGCAAACAGACGGCCGACTGTTTGTTGATGATTTCGCAATGGAGCACAAAGCGATATAATGATGTGATAATGACGCGCTTGTCTGAGCATCGCGCTTTTACATTTCGCACGATAACGCTCAATATCGTAAATAGCAGGCTATTGCTAAACCTACCTGCTTCAGACATTTAATCTTTAAATTCAAGCAATGATTACCTTGACCGTTTACCAGCAAGCGTGTTGCAGGCGCAATCTATCTAACTGCGTTATTCTCTTCTATAGAACTTAGTCAACTTATTGCTAGCATTGGCAATACAAACGAACGAACAACGAATATATTAAATCCGAAGCCGTTGCGAATTGATAGCACTGAAACGCATCAGAGGTAACATTATGTTCAAAAGAGATTGCGCCAGAGAATAGACGAGGTCATTGACTATGACCTGCGTATATGAGTGATGTAGGTCGAATCTATCTCGTGTCGACAGTGCATGGCGGCGTTTCACTGTCGACTGGTGTCGTTCGACAACGATGAAATATTATTGAGCGTACGTGCGTGCGTGTATTGACTGCGGCCTGAGTGCATGCGTGTTTATCCCGCCGAGACGCGATCGCTGGTCGGTCGCCGATCGTTTGTCGACTACAAAGTGATCGCTGCTCGGCGGCTCACTCACTGACCATACAGCTATTCCACAAGTTCATCGATGATCTGCGACGGCGGACCGATACATTGAGACCGCGCACGTTTGATCTCGCGACGCCAGTCGTTGCTATGGCCGCGCCGCCGCCGCAAATGGGCTATTTATCGCCGCCCGCCCAACTGGCAGACGGCGTCGCCATTACGTCACGACGACGATGACATCGTCGCTTGGGCCCTGATGCTGCACGGACTTCCAAGTTTAATTACACCGACTACGACACGATACGATTCGATTCGATGTTGGATGCGCGTGTCTATTTGGCCGCTAGACTAATGACCTTCGTTCAGTACGTGATGTCTGCGTCTTGTGACCAGCTCATCGACACAGTAGCTGTACCATTATTGACTTCATCTGACGATAGCGCTATCATTAGCATCCACATTGTAATCGGCTTCTGCTCGGTACACTGTGCATGGCAGCTCAACCTGTTCGAATAGTGTTTGGGTAAATTTGGCGCAGGCAGTTAACTGATTTATCTAATATTCAATGAATAACCTACGATCACTGAATGCTAAAATGAAATTCAGAAACTAAGTTTATGGTTCGATGCAGAAGCCGGCACAACGGTCCTCAGAAATGACCCATGATGTAGCCTATGGAACAGGACGCCACTCACTCACTCAGACATGGAAAAACACAAGAAAAAATACACCAATAAGCTATTGACGGCCAAAACGATATGCTTTACACAGACTTAGGCCTACTGTGCAGCATACTTTGTTCTACAGTGCAAGTACAAGTACGATAAATGTACAGAAATGTGTTTAGCGTAATGTCAGTGCATTAAAACTGCTCGTGTAATACTCCTTAGGAGTAAATAATCCAATATGCAAACTGTATGCAGAAGTTTTGAACGCGCCGTTCTCTATTGCTGTTTATGTCGAGCTTCAGATGCCAGTCTACGGCTAGTATAGGCCCTAAGCCACTGCGTATGCTTGTAGTATGGCGATGCGCATGCACTGAGAGGTCGTAATCAACGGTTCTTTGGACATCACCGATGTTACTACATAGCATGTTAGTGATACGGCCCGCTACTAATAGGTCATTCTATTCCGTGGTGAACAGAAAACGATAGCTTAAACGACTGCAGTGTTTCGTGTTAACGACTGTCTCTCCCGGACCAGTGGCGGCGCCAGCTTTTCATGAGTGGGAAGGCCAAGGGGGCCAAGACATGTGTAAGGGGCCACACTTTTTTATTTCGTACTTTAACTCCTCCCCTTTTCTTATCCTCGTTCAGGGATTTTGTCTTTGGCCTTGGTCCTTGGTCTTGGGTTGTCCTTAAGGACAAAATCACAGTCCTTGGTCCTGGCCTTGGCCTTGAACCTTCAGTCCTTGGTCCTGGCCTTGGCCTTGGCCTTGAAGGTCTGGTCTTTGGTCCTGTCCTTGGCCTTGAGACTACAGTACAAAGTATTGCATTAAACTATATTCACCAGTGTCATTGGCTATCATGCAGCTTGTAGTTGTG
>Ga0056128_1002748_pt1 | contig 21091 bp, 13 predicted proteins | sample WorMetLIZISLAND2_FD_71113 | JGI IMG/M metagenome (GOLD analysis project Ga0056128, IMG submission 71113) | Marine gutless worms symbiont microbial communities from Max Planck institute for Marine Microbiology, Germany - Olavius geniculatus... ... | reverse complement strand
ATTTCGAACACGGAGGGGTGTATATTTCACCTATATGGGGAGCAAAAACCCCTGGGCGGATTGAGCCCAAATTTTGTTTGGTGGTAGGCGTCCATGACGAAATCACGCCATTAAAATTTGATGACGATCGGTTCAGGGGTTTTTGGTTGGCTGAGGGTCAAAGTTTGCATTTTCCCATATACTTTGAAGGTCGTCCTTACAACACTCACACTACCGTGTGAGGTGTGATCACATTTTACTTAGCAGTTAGATGTATAGAAGGTTTTAGTAAATAAATCTGTAAAAATTTAAATTAAAATTGTAAACGGTTGCTAAAAGCAGCAAAAAATTTAAGAAGGCTACTTTTTTGCCTTACCCTGTACAAGTAATTAGGTTATTGAATTAGGTCATTAAGCGGGATACCGTCATTTTATTGAAGTTTTTGACATCCGGTGATCTTGATCTGCCTTAGAAAACTTTAACCAATTTTTGCTGTACGCCTTTATGTTATTAAGCAAGAAGCGAGTGTATGACAGACGAGCATAAAAACGAACGGGCAAGACACGTAGTGCGGCCTATATAACGGACGGACGTATAATAAGTAATAATTCATCAGCTTCTGGAAAGAAAAGTTGTGGTCGTCGCGTCGCGTCAAGTTATTGCGACAATCCGATTTGCCGTCCAAGATAAGCTTAGTAATCGATGTTAGTGCGTGAGGAACGCACATTAATAGCAATACGTAGGCTTTTACATGTAGCTTACGCTTACGATAGACCAGCACTGTGTGGGTACACCGATTCTGTCTACTCGACCAAACGCGATTTTTAATTTATTATAATTGATTCGTAGCCATGCATTGTATGCAGAAATATACCATAAGGACAAACGTTCTGCTCAGGTAACATTTCTAAATTTTTGGAGGTAAGCTTATAGGTCTATATAAAAACATATTAGAAGAAAAAAAACATAGCGGAACATGGCATTTACGGTTGTCCCGGTTGTCTCTATGCTACCAAAGTAACTGTATTGAGTACACAGAGAAACTCTGATTGTACTGATTTTAAGTACACTTGGTTACGTACTTAAATGTAGGCTTACACGTCGGTCAAACATACATGTAAGGTTATCGGGGTCGGTCGGGTAATTATTAATACCATTTAGAATAAATTCAGCTACGATCGTCTCTTGTTGCCGTGGTACAAAATTTGGAAATGTCGCGGAATTGGCAGCAATATAATTATGGAATGCTCTACACGTCGCACGTTGACAATATAGGACTGGCGCGAGCGAAATTTTGGTTGCCAATGGCACTGCGGAGTAGACACAAGCTGGTGCCTTAACGATGAACGCAAGGATGGTCGACTGCAAAGACGTTAGTGACGAGCTGCAACTTTTCAAAGCTTTTTGTCGACCACGTTGACCTAGATCACTGGCGTCGCAGGCCTAATTGCATATTGTAATTGCACGGACACTCCGCGGTAAATACAACAAGTAGAACTAGTCTACGAATCCAATGCAAACGGCGTAGCAGCGGCGTAATAAAATGGTCCGATAGACGATAACGTGCAGCAGTAACAACGCTGCATTTACGACCACCTGCGGATGGATCACGCAGCCAAAACGACGGTTGCTGCTATCGGGGATTTTCTCAATCCAGACACTCGCCTCGGGGGCGGATTTTTAGCGGAAAATGGTCACCGGGAGACTTTAGGATTAGCCTACCGGGCAATCCCGCAATGAAAGGGGGACACCGGCACCGGCGGCTAGCATCGGCGAAATCGAGAATCAACGAGAAAGTGGAATACCGATTGAGACAACAAATAACGAACAATGACTGCCTTGGAATGTCGAACGATTGTTCACATTTATGCGAAGATCATCATACTCGATCAGACCTACTGAGCGACTAGCTAACAGTTCTGCAACCTTCATTTGTGATGACGCCGATAATAGACTTTTTGCACAGATCACTGGCAACAGCCAGCACCTGCTACATGTTGATGAACATTTAGTTTTAGACTATTATTGCACTCTACAGTTTAACCTATTTACTGGAGTTTGGTTACTTACTTTTTTTGCTTCTGCGTAGATAACTGTTTCCGTTTTTGAGAAATGTGTTTGGTCCGTCTGGTCGATGAAAGTTGGAAATTATACCTAGCTCTACTGTCGTTAAATATTATTTGATAAACTGAACGTGACAATGTCATTAGTTGTATCAGTTTCATCAATACATCAACACTACATCCGATGCTTCTTCTTGAGCAGGAGCAGCACCACAAGTTAGCAGTCTTCGTGAACACAGCCACAACTACCAACTTCCTGGTCGCACATCAGTCATCAACGACAAAAACTTATCATGACTCGTGAAGAATGCTCTAAACTGACAGTCTGTATCAACGTGGACAATTTTCTTGTTTGTCTCATTGACTGTTATGTTGATTCGTTTTATTCCGTAACAGTAACAGCGCTTGTCTACTTTTTAAAAAAAATAAACTTCTAATGAATGAATGAATAAATGAATGAACGAATCACAGTACGAGTTGAGAACGTATGCTGACATTTGAGTATATATTGATCCACACAACTCACGGTCGATTGCTGATCGCTTCACATTCGAAATTGCGAAGTAGACAGTAGCCTACTATTGACTCTCTGGCAAATGAAAATATGCGACAATGAAAGGTTCACAATGAACTCGTACTCGTATAAAAGTGTGAGGTACAGAGTATAAATCATTTGCACAGATTTGCAGGTTTTAGAGCATATTTTTCTTTGACATTTGATTTAGTAGTACTCGTATTCCAGTTTTTGTCTGTGATATTTTTAATTTATGTTATCATTTGAGCTTTAATTAAGGTTAGTTAGATTTATAATTACGAGCGTATTTATGCTTGCTATCATATTTTGGTAAATTAAAATGTATGTTAACTATACGGCCTAAAAGGCCTACAATAAAAAATTTAGAATTCGGCTCTTCAAAATTTTGTATAATTTTGCCAGTGGTACGTGGTCTAGTTGTTTCTTACCAGAGTATGCTTATTTTCTGACAATGACGTCATGGTAGTGGTACAAATCGATTTGTTCTTTTTATTCGTATTTAGCATTTTACGTTCTGACTTTGCCGCGTTCTTATCTGACGCAGCGTGATTGCTTTATTTCTTCTTCCTTTTATTATTTATAAAAATGCGCGTCGCAAGCGACATTTATATTAAACATATAACATCTAACATAGTTCTGCAGCTGGCAATTTTTATGTGCAGTTCCGAGCCATTATATTTGTCAATTTTATCACCTCTATGCCAGCATGTATATTGTGTATGCCGCGTCCATACTTATCAGTCGCGTCAATTGCCCCATTGCTAAACTTTTAGCTGTCGAAATATTTTTTTCTTGTTCTGGTCTAAAATTTTCCTTTAAAATGCAAAATTGGAAATGCGAAATTTTAATTTTGGTGTTATTTATGCGCAAACTTAACACTTTAAGCATCCATAATCTCCTCTGTTAAAAATTTGCAGCTGTCCGTCGGAAAACCGGAATTCCTCCTTTTATTTTTAACCATGACGTCACAGGCTTTAGTTCTGATATTGTCTGCTTGGTCACGTGTGTCAACCTTTCCCGCGCTTTAATGGCTCAGTTTCGTGTAGCTGCAAGGCTAGAGCCTATGCCACTGACTGTTCTGATAACATCCTGAATCGATCGCTTTCCGTGAACTGAACCGAAGTTTCACTCGGCGAATTGCGTCTTACGGCTAAAATTCTAAACCACTGTGAAAACTAAGTCGGTCTGTGCGATGAAACTACAACTAAACTATAAAGTAAAACCTAAGACCAGAAACAGTAGCCTATTGTCATTGACGCTTAAAATCTAGGCCTTGTTCCGTCAATTGATAGCTTCAGCTGAAGTCTGCTTGTAGAATATTCTTTTGCGGTTATGTATAAATTTACTGTAGAAGAGGGCAATGCACTTTCGTGACGATTGTGTTTCACATGTCCACCAGCCAACAGCAAAGCTCGATGATTTGTTGCTTAGATGATGCTGGCGATAATGACGATGATGATGAATGATTTACACTGAAAAACTAACATAAAGCTGCCAGTTTAATTTATCACATAAAAGAAAAATAACTAAAACATTAAAGCAAAAGTAAAATTAGAGGAAATGAAATGGAAGGCATCATTATACTTTACATGTCACTATATAAAACCGAAAAAATAATAGGCTAATGTGAGACAGTGTAGAGCTTGGCGCTGACCTTGGCCTTGTTTATATCTTGAGACGCTGCTAACCACTGAGTGAGTAGCTGTTTTCTTTGTCGCTATCATTAAACGGTGCCGATAGCAAACCCGTTTAAAGCCAGGACGTCCAGCTGCGTCCACAGTGGATCAAACGCCTCTCCCGGTGGACAGCTACTGGATCGCTTTCCTAATTGCACTGCAGGCTAACTAAGTGCAGTGAGTGTACTAGCAGTGAAATGTCGGATAATCCGCAGAGATGTCGGTGCCAAGTATGCGGCCGCCCGTTCGCTTGCTGTTCCGAGTTTTAAGCGTCGACAGCGACAACAACTGGGCCTCGTGACAATGTTTGGACCTAATTTGCAGTCGGCATTGAAGCCGCCTGGCGCGCCTGAGCTGGCACATAGTCTGCCACCGTAGCAGTGACGTCGCGGGTTATAATGTCGGAAAAAAGAGAAGTAAAAGGTTTCAATCTTCCGACAAACAGTCGCAAATTTGCCACAGAGGAAGTAAGCATGTTAAAAATTTTCAAATATTTTTACGTCAAAATTTCTCTAAAAGGGATGACGGTGAATTTCATCTAAAGTGTCATAACACAGTGGGTGGTCTCTATTTCAATCAATCACTCAATTAAAACACATTGTATAGCGCTATATGTCACGAAGGAATCACAGGCTCGTACACTCTTGTAATACACGACAGTGATGCAGTCTGAAATTCTGCTTAATGTGTTGAAAGAGCGTGACTTACTATTTTGGTCGTAAATAGTCGTTTAGCGGGGGGGTCGTTCAAATGCGATAAATTAAAATAAAGTAAAAATGCTGAAACAACTGTAAAAACAACTTATTTTGTTTTATCGCAACAGACACAAACCCCTGCGATAAAACTTGTATCGCAGAGATACACATTCTGTCATATAGTGCAACTTTTTAACAAGTTTGTAGCGTCGCGTTTCGCTCTGTGATAAAAAAGCAGTAAACGGAGTCGCGAGGCGACCGCCTGCAGTCTTTTGTTTTATGTTTTATTCTGGTTTATTTTATTACGCATTCGTGAGTGCTGTTATAGCAGTAGGCCTAATCCACTAAACGCAAATGTGTAAACTAGTCAGCCGGGTTACTTTTGCTTTGATCCCGTGTCGGCGTTAACAACTGTTAACAAGCAGGTCGGCCATTCCTTCTGGTCGCATCTGAACTGTGCAGACTCACGCTGCCGACGTAACCGTTCGTGTTAACTAGAGTTCACATAAAAACTAAAAGCAGATCAGAATAGCACGATAATGAAAAATAATAGCACAAAATCACACACACGATGCTGAAAGTTAATCTTGGATAGAAAAATCGCTACGATCACTACTTTTTTTTATAAACGTCGTGGTTGTCATCAAAGTGACGCAAATAACACATTATTTCTAGGACACATTATTACTAGGTCCACGTCCACATGTATGTCAGATGTCAGTTTTGTCGAATGTGTTGGCCCGGACTAAGTATTTTATATCCAGGTATTATCGGGGAGGGATGTGCAGTCACAATGGTCGTGATTGCACGCAATACGAAAAACAATGCAAAAATAAAACGTAAAAACGTTTTGCTTTATTTTTTTTATTTTTCCAAGCCGTGCGAAATCGTATCAAAACGTTTTAACGCAGTTAGGCCTATTGACGATGTTCTGGGGAAACGCTGAAAATGCAGAACCAGAAAATGCAAGACTGGAAAATGGCAAACTTAAAAATTGCTTAATACTGTTTTGAAGATTTGTGTTTACTGCTAAAACTGCGATGCCGGTAACACGTTGGAGGGCACAGTTTGACCTCGTGTTGAACCGTTCTTACTTCTAGACTGTAATCAACGATGTGCAATGTAAACGAGCAGGTGATAAATAGGTGGAGACAAAGTAGCCTACGTCATGCTTGATTGGAGTGACAATATGGACGGTTATAACACTCCGGGAGAAATTTGTCTATAAGTCATGAATTAACGAGCGGTAAATAGAGGCATATGCAGGCGTCGAATAATCTGACAAACCTACTTAATTTAACAGAGATGGAAGGAAGTGCTTTTTGTACTACACGATTCAGAAAGATTGCGATTATATGTATGTTAATAACCTGCGTATTTCCAAATATGCTGCAAAGACTCCGAATCTATAGCATAGATTTAGTTAGTTTATTTCAACAGTAGACCTATCAAAATGGGAGACAAACTTATTACTAGCCTATAGACGTAGCTTACCAATCCACTGAATAAAATACCATATTGGGCCTACAGTAAGCCTCATAATCGCATGATTCGGTACGTTAATGTATGTGATACTGCGAATGAACTAGGACATTGTTTTTACGTGCGAAAGCAGCTACTGCTTTCGGCGCGTCTTAGCCATCGCAATTCTGTCCGTCCGTACGTCTGTCTGTCTGTCCGTCCGTCACACGGTGAATCAGTCAAAAACGGTGCAAGCTAGATCATCAAATTTTCACCGTCGGCTGCCTGGAAGACTTTAGCTTCAGGAACCGTAAAGCTTTTCCATAAATTCGAAGGGGGTAACCCCGAACGAGAGCGCTAAATGAAAGGGGTAAGAAAAACTTGCGATTTTCAGCCAATATGTCGCAGTATCTCAATAACGGTGCGAGATAGGGCCTAGGTTACTATTAATCACTAATAGGAATTCGTATACTGGCTGTCGATTGTCACCGAATTCAATAACCTTGAATGACCTTGAACGCTAAAATAAAGGTTTGTATGGATTTTTTGGCGATTTCAGGCTACGAGACACATTTTAAGAGCGAATTGCGCAGAAACCAGTTGAGATAGACATGGACAAGCTGCTTATGAAATTTTCAGCATTGAACGTAGATTTCGACGGTCCAAGTCTCGATTTTCTAGGTTCAAGAAAACCTGTGCACGAGGCATCAAATAGCGGTACCCCTTTGAAAGTCTCGACGAAATGGCTGGAGATATGAGACTGGCAGTCTGCGAACAGGAACTGATAGGCTTTCGCCCGTCTCATGAGCATTAGCTCAAATTTCTTGTTGTTGTAAGTGTCGTAAGCTGTATATGCTTTAATGTAATAAACACGTGTAAATTAAAAGGCTGAGTTGCAGCGTGCAATTTTAATTTAATGTTTGTGACAGCCACCTTTATTTAATTCTGTCTTTTGAACTTTAACACGCATTGCTAGTCCGTCAAATTCTAGCCCTGCACCTTCGTCCGCCATTTTCCAGTCCTAAATTTTCAGGCAACCCGTTTTGGGGGTCCACTTTACATTGGGACCGTCACGACCGTGTAGTAGGCCTATGTACTTGTATATATGTTCCTGTTATGTGCGAAGCTGACTAAACTGGTCTTGTTGTGGATGCATAATATAGGCCTACACTGGCTATTGTCAGTCTGAAGTGGAACTTTGAGCCGGGAATGCTATGCATTGCACTAGACAGACAATAATGGAGAGTCGTCGGTAGCAATGTGATCAATTAGCCTGTGCCAATCTGACGTACGGACAATCTGCAGTGTGCGGCGTCGTCAATCCACTGTAATCAGTAGAATACAAGAAATTTGAGCTAATGCTAATGAGACGCGCAAACGCCTATAGCAGTTCAGGTTCAATAGTTTAGCTGAAAATTGGGGTGTTCACGCTAAGTTAATATACAAATACCAAATTCTCTATCTGGATTGCATAACGATAGTAGCGTGCAGCCGACGGTGAAAATTTGGTAATCCTGGCTTGCACCGCTTTTGACTGATCCACCCGTGTGACGGACGGACGGACAGACAGACAGACGGACGGACAGAATTGCGATGGCTAAGACGCGATGAAAGCAGTACCTGCTATCGCGCGTAAAAATATAACAACTCAATCAATGCAATCAATCAACGTCAGTTAGTGCTGGGCGTTGTAAACCGATTCCCGAGGTAGCAGCACCATCGAACAAAATGTCACAAATTACGCTGTAAGATATGCAAACCGTTTCACCAAATGCTGTGCATCAGAAATGTACTAAATAATAAATTATTGCGTTCACAATACAACGAAATCGTACAACAAAAATCTGTCGCTGTTTGAGTTAGATTTGCGGAAATTTGGGATAAAATACAACAACTTTATTACAGTCATGCCAAAGTGCACATAATGATAGTACCGTGGCGCCTCCTTGTGAATGATACAGACTTGTGTCGCAACCCAAAATCGCCAAAAAATCCATAAAACCCCCTATTTTGGCGTTCAAGGTCATTCAAAACCATTGAATTCGGCGCCAATCGAAAGCCAGTATATGACTTCCTATTAGTGATTAATAGTAACCTAGGCCTTAGCTCGCACCGTTACTGAGATACAGCGAGTTATTGGCCAAAAATCGCAAATTTTGCTCACCCCCTCTCACTTAGGGCCCTCGTTCGGGGTGACCCCCTTTGAATTTATGGAAAAGCTTTACGGCTCCTGAAACTAGAGTCTCCCAGGCAGCCGATGGTAAAGATTTGGTGATCCTAGCTTTTGACTGATCCGTTTGTGTGACAGACAGACAGACAGACGGACAGAATTGCGATGGCTAAGACGCGCTGAAAGCAGTAGCTGCTTTCGCGCGTAAAAATGTCGACTCAGGTGCTTCGCTGTTATGAACAACATTCATCCGGGAAACTATCCTGCCGACCCAACCTGATTCGACTCGATCCGACCAATGGATGAATCTGACCCGTGTCCAACTCTATGGTCTATACAAAAAGTCACAAACAGTGATATCGTGGGAGAAGAGCAAGGGGCAGGGACAATCCCCGCCCCCTAAATTTTAACCTGTCGGAAAACATTTTTCGTCGGAAATTTTTCCTCCCAAAAACACAAAAATGGGGCTGAAACTTTTATTTGTGGGAAATTTTAAAAAGTTGAAATTTACAGCACTCATAATCTTCTATGTCGAAAAATTGCAACAGCCCGCTCCCTACTTTTTGCACCCAATGATGTTCCTGGACGCTGACTATCACATATTCACAAGCGGCCAATGTAATTATAGGCCTATTTCAAATTTAGGCTATACCGCACACAACAGTTCTGTCACGTTACTTTTACTATCGAGTGCCGCGCTACTAATTAGTCTTTTCGTACAATGAAGTGGCCAGCGTAGGGCACAGATCATGTCATCGAATTGACATTTTTTTACGTCATATGTCAATTACAGCGTTTTTGGATTACACGTCCGTTTATTTTTGCCAATTTGATCGCTATGCATTAATCTAAAGTTTCATCTGTGAGTTTTAGAATTGAACGTTATTTTTCTAATGCAGTATAAATGTCGTTAATGAAAATGTTTTGGAGCATCAATTAAGGAACGTCGATGACTATGTTTGTTTAAATTGTGCAGTTTTCCGTGCGGTGCCCAGTATATAGTCCTTTGCCCGTGGTTTTTTTCCGACGTCGGATGGATCAAGCTTAAGCCCCATAACCAGGAAACTCCATTTATTTGACCGTCGCTGATTTCGCGAATATACTGACTTAGAAACAATACTGTGTTTTGCATAAATATACATTAGTTGAGCTAATCGTGAAGCCTTATAACGCACGTTGTCATGGTCGACTTTATGTGTTGCAAGTTCAGTCAATATAGGCCTAATGAAGATAGTACTTTATCCCTATATGTATGCCTATGCGATAACTTGTAGGCCTAATGGGCCAAAACTTGTAACTTAACTTGTAGGCCTTGTGGCCAAAAACCTCAATGTTGACATTAATGACGTATGGGATAGTCATGTGGAGACAACATTCGCAGGTCATTAGTGCAAACCAATGGACTGTAAAACTCGCGATTTTTGAGCAACGGACAACGTCTTTGATGAGTATTTTTTATTTAAATCGCTTAGAATTTCGTTTGGCGCCTCTGCAGTGTTTTTGCCCCGCGGTCTTTTTCTCTCCCTTCCCCGATAGCAGATGCAGAACAGACACACTGTGACATAGAGAAACACCTCCATGCTGACGCCCAGTAATAATTCTGTGGCGACGTTCTATGGCGACGTGTTATACGTGCTTGTGTCGCAAGGTCAACACGAAGCTGATTGTCTGACTGTCAGAAATCGGCCTATCGATCTTGTGTCTGGCATTCTGCATGGATAGTGTGCGCCGTCCTTCCCGCCTGGTGCGCTTGATATGATATAGCATCCAGAGATCCGCTTGGCTGCTGTCTGCATGGCAGCGTTCTCGAACACGCGTGGAGACAGCTGAAGCTTATTCGGACGTTACATCGCCGTCTATAAAGTTATTGCGCAACTGTAACGAGGCGCAATAAACTCTAGACCGTGTTGAAACGTGCTCATTTTATGACTGTGATTGATGGTGTGTTCTGCGATCGACGTGCGAACAGACGCAAAATGCGTTTCAACCGTCACGCTTGACTAGAGTAAGATCGCTGTTCAGTTCAGTTCAGTAACAGCGCTTTGTTCACGCAAAGTCTTATAACGAATATTAAATTTATGACGGTTGCATAGTAGCATCGTACGAACATCTCCAATGTCTTGCTGGCTGACTGACTGTTACTGACATGTTTTTGAGCTTTGACGCCAAACTGCTCCACGCTGATGGACCAGCAGCCGAGTGTCACGGATGATAATAACGCTACAGAGTACAGACATTGTGATGAGAAGCAGGAGTACGACACATTATCCCAATCTCACTATAATGGGCGGAAAGTCTGTTTCTCTGTCTGTCTGTCTGTCAGCCCCCTCTAGCGCCTTCCCTGTTGCACGGTCGCGGACCCCGACCACGGCGTTTGAGTCCTTGGGCCTTGGGTACGTGCCCCCACATCTTGTCCCCCACCTGCCGCCACGGGCAGTTTAAGGGGCGGGGTTGAATTGCCGGGTCTTTTTCCCCACTGATTCTGTCAAGTTCGTCAGTATAGTGCTCAGCTTCGTGGCAACATCTGGTGAATGACGGCCACTTAAAGGTCGCAGCCTAAGGCCTCAAGGCCGGCCATGAATGTCACAGTCTCTGCGACGCGTGCTGGCTCACGCTGGCAATTAGATCAATGGCGCCCTCTGCGTGTTATTACGACCTCGTACCAGGTACTGCATACAACCCCTTTCAAACTCAAACTCTTGCGTGCGTAGGGCGGGTACTTTGCTAGTGCATACAATACATTGTAGACATGGGCAGGATGAGCGCCAGCATGAAGAAAGATCTATACAGTAGTCACAGGCGCGCGGTAGCGCAGCCCTGTATTAATGGCGACCGACTAAGTCAATGGAGAATGGCAAAATTCGACCCCGCGCAGATCTGAAACCCCTCAACTGATCGACACAAAATTTGAAACAGGTGATTAAATCCGCGAGACGACCCCCTGTGCAAAATTTCGTGCAAATCCGTCCATTGGGGGATTTTCGGCAAATGGGTGAAATGTAACGAAAATTTTTCTAGTATATATATACCTTATTTGTTGATCGACCTATAGTCAGACCGCCCGGCAGATTTTTACGCTCGATGGCTCGGATAACGCGGCCTCATGCAAGAGTCATATCTTTTCGGGAACCGAAATTCGAAGTTAATATCTAACCCCTGAAAAATCCTCCCAAGTCGAAAATTGGGCCAAAATGCTCCTGTATAAAAACTTCACCTATAAACGACCCCTAATCGTCATCGTAGGCTCATAAAAGTTGTATAGTGTATAGGCAATATAGCCTCGGGAATTCCAAATATGTAGTCATTTTGGACCCCCTACCCACAGGTCACGTGACACGGAGCATGCGCAGTAAACTTTTGGCCTTTAACATGGGCAAATGCAACTTTGAGGTTTTATATCTCCGTAACGGTGCAAGATAGACGCATGGTTCCAATGGACCACCAATAGGAAACTACATATGCCGAGTCTAATGGTCACGTGACCGATGACGTCACGTGACCCCAAAAAGTCAAACTCGTGACCTTAAAATATTTGAAGCCCCGTATCTCCGTATCCGTGCAAAATAGACTCATGATTATGGTCGTCATTGACCGCCAACAGGAAAATGCCCACGCCGAGTTTGATGGTCACGTGATCGATGACGTCACGTGACCCCAAAAGGTCCAACTTGTAACCCGAAAATTTTTTGAAGTTCCGTATCTCCGTATCTGTGCAAAATAGACGCATGGTCATCATTGACCACCAATAGGAAAGTGCCCTCGCCGAGTTTGATAGTCACGTTCCAATGACGTCACGTCAAGATCAAGATCAAGGTCAAGATCCTAAAGATCAAAATCGTGACCCAAAAATATTTAAGGTTCATTGTCTTCATGGACGCGAAAAGCAGATGGTTTATAAGTGACCATCAACATAAAACTTTGTTATTGTAATAAAACAGCAAATATAAATGTACAAAACATCAGTTTATATACTTGTTAACGGCGACGTGCAATGACTGACACATCGAAAACCGCAAAAATCATAAAAAGGTGATATTATTCAACAGCACATTGACAGTTAGGCGATGTGATGGTGAGTGATGTCACCTTTTTATGATTTTGCTGTTTTCGATGTGTCAGTCATTGCACGTCACCGTTAACAAGTGTATAAACTGATGTTTTGTACATTTATAATGATAATGATCCGTTTGGTTGCCACGTGCAAGATGAATTTCGCACAAAAGGTCACTAGACAGAAGGTAAGTCAGCCTGGTGACTTTTTGTTTTAAGGGGCATTTTGAAACCTTTCGTTTGTCTAGTGACATTTTATTTGTACGTCGCGGCGAGATGCAAGCTATTCAGATACAGACGCAAACTACACCTGAGAGAATTTCATCATCATTCAATATAATATGGAAATTACGCTGCATTTTGCTAAGTAAAATGATTAAATTTTAGAACAATCTCGGTCAGAATCGCGACACGATACAGCAAAAATATTTATTTGCAAGGAATCGACCTATATTGGAGTTTAATTCCTATAAAAAAAACAACTGTCGTATAAAAAAACCACAAATCCAATAGACTGTTTTGGTATGAAAAACGCTATAGTAAAAAATCAGTTAGTAAGGTTGATTCTAGTAGTGGACCCTGAAGCCACCGTAAACCTCCATAAGTATTCTAAACGTTCTAAACGGCGCCGTTAAAATTTTAAGCTGTGCCGGTGAGAGACGTATTCTGTACCGAGTGCACTCTACAGTGCAACAAGGTGGACGAATAAAGTGAGTTAAATACATCGGTGCACGGAAGGTTTAGTTCTAACTTCTACTCGGACAGCTAGTAAGTAATCCCGTCAGAACGGTAGTTTGCTTGTCGCGTTAAAACGAATTGTCCCAATGGGGTTTGTTTCTAGAGGGCCGACTCAATAGTAGAGAAGCCGGTAAACGAATTGATGAAGATGGAAGTCAGTTGCTGTAGGCCTAACTAAGTCTGTTTGTTTGTTGTTTGTTTGTGGTCTCCATAAAGGGATATTTTCGAGGCCTTAATTGTTCGTTTATGAAGATTTGTTGTAGTGCTTTATGTAGCTTTATGTTCTGTCAACTTTTAAAAGTTAAATTACTAAAAAAAGTCGTGACTGCATGTACTGTATTTTGCTAAACTATTAAAATAAAAAAATGAATTTTATTTAGACTCGATGTTTGGAGATTGTTTAATCTGGACATTTTACTCATCGGATGTCCTTTAATCCAAGTAAAAAAATGAGCGCTTTTTATCTAGTCCAAAAAGGGGACTGTGGTACGCTTATCACCACAATTGCTACTGCTGCTGCGTCTGTGTTTCATAATTATGGAAGAATCTACATTCCATTACTATTTTAATGGTAATAGTTTTAATAATGATACCAGCCTGTTGCTGCAGAGTGAATTTGTTGTTAATTCTTTAATTGGATTTATTCGGTCGACGTGATATGTATTCATTTATTTTTTTATAGACGTAATTTGTGTATTTGATCAGCAGGTCTACAGCACCGGTCTGATAACGACGTTCAGTCTGATCAGTACGTGGTTGATTGTCGCGACCGCCTGCATGCGCTACGTTTCAACCTTTCACCCCTCCCAGACGCACTTAGACTCCACCTACTCCGACGGTCGGAGCTGCTTCCGTGCCAGCTGTCGAAGGGTGTCGGGTCGCAACCGAGGCTGTGTGATCGTGGTGCTGACCTACGTCGTCTGCGTTCTTGGGAATCTGCCGTCTTTCTATCTGTTCCGAGCCACGCCGTTGTCGACCGCTAGTCTGTTCAATGAGCCGGCGATTACCAGTACTGCGCTGGTGACGGCCACCCAAGACGCGTCGGCAGAGTTCATCGACGACAGTCAGCTGATGATGTCCTTTGCCGGCGGCGACGACGTCTGGATTGACTTCACAGTGACTCAGCGCAACTTGTCCGACAGTTCTTCATCCAACATCACTCTGAGCCGACCCGGACACGCCACGCTGCCGCCGCCACAAGGCCAGGCCCACGAGTACCTCCTCATCGACCTTGGTCCGTTCAGTCACGTCACCCAACCCGGCTACATCTTTCACTGGATCAAGTCGGCGATGGGCTTTTTCATCCCGGGCGTGCTGTTGACGTTCTTTAACATCCGACTGATCCAGGCTTTGCGCCGGTCCGAGCGTCTGCGCCGCGCCGCCTACCACGAGTACCAGTCTACACCAGTCTACCAGGAGTCCTACTCAACAACTGGTCTACCACGAGATGAGTCCAGGTCTACCATAAGTCCAAGTTTACTATGAATCACTGCCTACCACGAGTCGCAGTCGAGTGGTAACACCACCACCACGGTGATTGAGACGATGCCAAAGAACAATCGCGCCACGGCGTCGCGCAACCGACTCAACGCGACTCTGGTCGCTGTCATCGTCATGCTCGTCGTGCTGGTCTACCCGTGCGAGCTGCTCGACTTCTTCGTACACCTGGCGCCGCTCGGCCAGACGACGGCAGTTGACGAGGAGGCGATGATGTTGACGCGGATGATTCTCAACGCGCTGCAGCTGTCAAACTTCGCACTCAACTTTTTTCTCTACTGCACGCTCAACGCGCAGTTCCGTCGTGCGTTCGTCGACTGGTTCTGCCGACGCAAGCGGCACCGGCGCGATATGCGACGAGCCGCGCTGGGAGCTGACGCAGTCGGTGGCGGCGTTGCTGGTCGGCGTCGAGAGGACTGTGTTCGTCTCAACCACGCCATGGTCCGACATCAGCCTCGCCACGAGGACGTCAGAGCGAATCAGTTGCGACCGGGCGGTGGTGTCGGCGGTGGGACACGCAGTCAGCGCTCGACGACTTCTGACGCCGGCGGTCCCAGGAACAACTCCGCCCGGCCAAACGGCAGTAACAACGCACTGCCGCGACTGTCTGGATCACGTGGCAGCCATCTGAGCAGTGTACACAATCGACGCAGCGGCAGTTTAGTACTGTGAAGATTGAATCGGTTCAAACTACCAAACTAACCATTAAACTAGATTAAACTCTCAGCTTGCCCAGTTTTTCTGTACTAAAGACGCGTCATATCATGCACATATCACATATCATGACACGGGCAAAAAAAACGAAAATTGAAATCACCAACGGCCCAAAAGCGTTTGACGTCGATAGTTAATTACGCCTGATGAGCATATAAATCAAAACATAGTCTTAAGCTCACCACTGATGTACGGACTAAATCAGTCTTAAAATTGCAGAAGAATTGTCGTATTGGCCGCATAGCTGGTAGATGTTTTGACGTTACTAGCGTTGTTGTTCGTTACTTATATGACAGAACTGTTTTTCGTCGCAAAATGCGAACGACCAGAACTCCACGTTTATTAGGTATATGTGACATCGTGAAGTGAAGTATTTTTTGTCTGGTCTATTTTGTGACCATGTGATAATATGTCTATGTGTTTTCACGTTTGACGCCGCATCACAACAATGGCCGGGGGGTCTGTACTCCAGCGCTGTTTTGCTGGCACTTTTTCGTACCGGCTTGGAAATACCCCGAACATTTTTCAGACACGATGTGTCATGTAGAAAAAAAATATTTGGAAATGCAAACAAAGATGCCGCTCTATCGTTGCGTGAGCCTCGTAAGTCTACGTAAAAAATTTTAATATTAGTGAGTTGTCCGGAGCGCTGCGTCGGTCGTGCATTTCAGACGTCGTCATTAAACCGTCAAGACCGATCGTGTAACGTGAGCTTTAAGCCAACTTTCATGTTCGTTATGACTTGTAAGTTGTAACCTTCTAACCGTGATGTAATCTTGTGGTTTAATTTGTCGCCAGCGTTTCTGTTACAAAACATTTTAGAGTACATGGTCATATCATCAACCAAAATGTTTATAAGTGTTTAGTAGCATGCAAAGGATACTAATTGTAAGAAGGCAAATCGAAGGCTGGAAAGTGTCTCTATCCCCACTGGCGTCTGGAGACGGAGCAGCGACCTTAAGTTTTTTGTTTGTTTATTTTTTTATCTCGAAATAACGTACTGTAAATTCTGAAGTGCTATATTTACACGACTTTGCAATTGCGTGTTTTTGCCTAAATGCTCAATTTCCTGAATTTGTTTCCATTGGGGAAACAAAATGTGACATCGGATTCCACAACGTGTACCTACCAAATGACATAAAATTCGTAGAACAGTTTAACCATGGTACACGAATATGACGGACAGACTGATCATGCTACGAAAAAATGTGTAAAATAACGAAACTGCTTTCGCTGTAAGAAACGATTTTACCTAAAACTTAAACGCGCTTGATAGTTTTGTAAGAGTCCGCACTATTTATTTACGAAGCGCAAAATGTTTTGCCGGCAATGTATTTACGCACGATGGCCACTGGGATTCGCTTTTGTAGTGCGTCTGCGTGAACCGCGTAAAAAGCATTTTGGAGCTTCAAAACATCTTCGGTGCATTGTTAATTTCCGTAATAATATTAAAAATTGCGCTGAAAAGCGGCAAAATCAATTTCCGTTTGTATCCAACTCGGAAATTGTAGCCGACGCAGCAGAGTGGAGACAGCGAATAAACGTGATCGCCAGATGCCAGTAAATTGCACGGAAAAATGCACGTTTTAAGCTCAAACTGCACTTTTTTGGTTTCTTGTCGACTTGTTGGACAAACAAGAAATCGTACAACGAACTGCATAACATCTAAAATTCGAGGATACGTATTCTCTTTTTTTAAAAATACGAAGGTTTGCGTATTTTAATATTTCTATTGCCATTTAAATTTTAAAACCTAGATTATAAAATTGAACCACTTCTGATCATGTTAAAGATAGTTAAAGGTGGTGTTATAGCTTTTAATGGAAGCCCATTTCAGAGCTACGGAGCGTCACCTGCCGTATGGGATCCCACAGTGTTACCTGCCACCCGACACAGGTGAACGCGCCCCGCCTTAACCATAGTCAGATAAGCCGGTACTCGATTTACCTACCCCGGAGGGATGGAAGGCTGAGATGACCTAAGCGGCTGGTTACATACCGAGATTGTTTACCTGCAGTTTAAAGATTGTTTAAAGCAGTCACCCATCGCAGTACTAACTCGGCCCGGCGTAGAGTAACTTCGTTAATCGAATCAAACGCGTTACCACTAAACCACGCCACCAACCCATGTAGCAATGTTTCACGGCAATCGGCAGACGGACTCAAACATTTCGCGTTGAAATAAAAAAAAACAACTGCAGTAAAACATAACACAGCCACAGCTAACTACCGCAGCCGAGGCAGCCATACGATATGCTACTTATTAAATGAAATGTTATTTAACAAAACGCGTAATATGTCTGTGTTTTCGACGTGTGGAGTGCAACGGCCTTTGCGTCTGTTGAACCGACGACTGGGCGTCTTAAAAAAGCTGTCAGACCAGGACAATAACGACGTAAACGAATGGCGTGCTTTGTTCAATTAAAATGCTGACTCTAACAATTACTGATAAAGTCTCGTTTCTTTCCCATTGCTCGTACTAATGGTCCAGACGACGCTAAAGACACCGGCGAGAATTGAAACACGCGAACATCGAACAAAGCGCCTCTTTTTCACAGAATGATTACGACGTCTGGGCACGGGAGTCATCGAGGCACTTTGTAAGCTATACGTATTGTGCATTTGTGCTAGTGTACAGATGACGCCACATCGTGTTCTGTTGCGGCGAATTGAAGATGCGTTGCACACAGGCGTGGCATTCGTCTTGCTTAGACCTCCGTTTTTTTGCGCGCATTTAACGATTAGTTTGACAGTTCCGTGATGCATCCAGCAACGAACGGTGAAGATGCTGTCACCATGCAGAGACGAGAGACGGCGCAAGTGTACGACTTGTTTGTGACGTGAAGATTAAAAAACTTTCTTCAAATGTTACGTCTTCCAAAGGAAGGATATAATTATTCCAAATGGTAAGTGTGGCCGAAACGTACGAACACGAGAGACTTACAACTAATTGGAATTCTATGGACGAAGAGTACTGAATGGAAGATACTGTTTCAACACTGACGAAAGACTAGTTTCATAAAGTAGTTGCATTATTATCCGACAAAGGCAAATTTTTAGCACTGCTGCACATAGGCCTACTGAAGTCATTGCCATAATCATTTGTTTGTTAGCTCTGAGAAGAGTCGGTAGCATTTTGCTGCAATTTAAGACACATCTTACATTTAGGCCTAGATTACTTCTTGCAATTACAGTCGCTAACGTTTTGCAATTACCTGTAACCCTTGTTACTGGCTATAACGACTGCTTAACTGATCACTTCAGCGGTAGTGAAACCATTCTCTTGCTTCTAGTGATCCGTTGCTGATTACTTATCTGAGTTATTACCCACAGGCTAAGGAGTCTGCCGCAGGCCGTGCAATGGGTATGGCCACTACAGTGTATAACAATGGCTATAGCATTTCTAAGCCCTGCTATGGTCAGTAATGGTTTTGGTCATATAATGAAAAACCTCATCACTAAAAATCGGTAACACTAATAGTTTACTTTTTTCAGCTCAGAGACCAGTTGTGCATAGGGTAACAGTGGACAAGAAGAATAGTCTAAACAACAAAAGACATTACAGAAAAGTTGCACATATAAAGCATGACCTGAACGAGATTAGCAGTTTGTATAAAACTTGTGCAGCTTATTTGTAGGCTTAATGTAAGCGACCGGGACCACTGAGTTGATCTGATCGGCAACAGGCCTATGAACGTAGCAACGTGGCGTAAACTCTCAAACTTGCTTACATGTATACGCTACTGTTAGCAAACCGTATCAGAAATGATAATTTTTTTTATTATGTATCTCTAAATAATTAGCATTAGAATATGTACGTACACAATAAAGTTCAAACTTGCAATTCCGTTGTTCTAAGGGCTTGTACTAATTATTAGTAACTAAGTCTTAATTAATTCCCAAAATAACTTCGGGTAGCCAATCAAAAAGACCGCAAAAATTACAGAAATATCATATTTTATAAGATGCACTCCACATGGAGTAGGCCTATATAAATTTCCGGACCTGTACTATGGTAGAAAATTTGGTTTTAACGAACAGCATTCAGGCAAAGTGTTCGAAGTTAAGTGGTTCTCAAATCAAGTCCATTGAATGTTCATGTTTGGTATGTGCATATTCTGGTTGACTTTGGTTAGGGATCACAGAAAAAACAACGTACAAAAAGCCGCGGTTGCATACGGAGTCAATACATTCAAGATACGCAAGGTAGCTTAATGTAATATATACAACTTTATTCACCATAATACAGTGGTAGCACAGTTTTAAAAAACAAACTTAACTAAACTTAATTAATAATAATAACAATGGAACTGTCAGTACTCAGTAAGCATGATCACATTAGGCTCGAGCAACGTTCGATAATTTCGGCATTAATTTAACACTTCGTGTCGGTACAATTTCGCTGGGTAATCTAAAGTTAAAACGCATTCGACATTCGTTTACAGTATCACTGTTTGACGTACAAAATAATTTAATTAGAAATCTCATCACCACAAAGTCTAAACTTCAGTAGTCAGTTTTAGTTAATGAACAAACCTCATAGTCCGTTTAACTCAAAACGGTTGTTACGTATAAAAATACAGAATAGGTTTAATTGCAAAAATGGCGGTTACAATCATGTACTTAGATAAAACATTTTGAGAACGTTTTGTGTTTTACACGATTGTAACCACAACTTCAGGCAGTCTGTTAGCACACAGGAAACAAATCGTTGTATTGATTGAAATAGTCCTAACATGACTGTCAGCTGTCAGTTCCCGATCAGAAGCTATGTACATTTTCTGTGCTGCGGATGGACCCGAATCTAAAAAGCTGCAAAAGTTAGTAAGACTCGAGTCACAGCAATCCGGAGCGACCGATAGATCTGCTATTATATCAATAAGAACCAAAGTCGCAAAGCTATTAACGCAATAGCTGCAAACATTTTTTTGTAATTTTTGGGAAACGGAGAGCTGTATAATTCTGACGACTGTAATTGGGCGTTTCTGAATTCATAGAGACTGACTATAGCAACCATTTCTCTATCTGTATGCCTACCAGTTTTAACGCAAATCTTGACTGACACCAAATTATTTTCTCCAGCGGCGAGAGACATGGCCTTTGTGTAACATCGGTCTACAGTAATAGGGTGTTTACACGATCCAGCAAACGTCTAGCAATTAGCACGTGTATTTTGAATACATTTGCTGGAAGTTTGCTGGAAGTTTGCTGGACGTTTGCTGGATCGTGTAAACACCCTATAACTGTTAGCATCTCATTCCGCACATCGCCTCCACGGCTATTCGGACCTGCTCACGTTTTTATGTTTACTGTTACTCTTTTCAGTTTTTTTCTGAGTTTTAGTCTTCATTATTATTCTTTATTTTTTATCTTTTTCAGTTTTTCTCTCTTATGTTAGTTTTCTTTACTCCAGTCATTTTTCGAATTTTGTCAGTTTTACATTCAACAGTATTTCTATTCTCAGTATCTCTCATTTCATTTTTCTTTTAAACATTTCAGTTCTTTTTAGTTTAT
>Ga0056128_1002746_pt1 | contig 21099 bp, 15 predicted proteins | sample WorMetLIZISLAND2_FD_71113 | JGI IMG/M metagenome (GOLD analysis project Ga0056128, IMG submission 71113) | Marine gutless worms symbiont microbial communities from Max Planck institute for Marine Microbiology, Germany - Olavius geniculatus... ... | reverse complement strand
CAAAGCGACTGAAGGCTTGTGTTGGAGCTGGCGGTGGACACTTCGAACATTCACAGTGACAATGGAATTCTGGCATTTGATCATTAGTTAACTGTGTTGTTTCAACGATGTTATTAAATTAGGGTTGAAACCAGAACATTTTTGAATGCCGAAAAATCGGTAGGCGATCATGTTAAAAAGTCTATAACTTCGTCATTTTTTAACAGAATCAAATTTTATTTGGCAGTTAGATGTAACGGGTTTCATCAAATAAATGTGTAAAATTTCAAATTAAAACGTCGAGCGGTTGTTGAGAAAACAGCGAAAAACTTTAGGGGGCTACTTTTTTGCCGCACCCTGTAGTAGTAATAGTACGGACCTTGGCTGACAGCAAAACAGGCATGTTTAATTAACGCTGTTTTTGGCCGATTGTACTAACAGTCGTGCCTTAGCCACAAGATTGTGTCTGTTGTCTGTTGTCTGTCTGTCTGTAACGCATGTATTGTAGCTAAACGGAAAACTGTCTAAAAAAGTAAATAGATTTACCCGACCGCTACTCTGTGGTACCAAGTGAGATTCTTCTACAACCTCCCATTCCCAAAGGGAAGTATTATTCTCACACAAATACATGCGTCGCAAATAGGAAGTCGTAAGTCCGATTTGAGTACAATTTATATGGTTGAAATTTTTTTCGTAATGAAGTCACGTGGCCCGAACCCTCAAATGCACTAGCACACGCAAAACGCTTAAGTTCGCAGAACGTTCCGTGTCGTTTGTAGCCACTAAATCGCGATTTGTTAAACCACATCGTAATTTGAATTTGCCCAGCACCGGTCCGATGGTCTATATACACGTCTTGCTTGAGGCTTTTATGCGTTCGTGATTAGAAGAATGGCAACGTGTGTTTCGCTGTGCACTTCACACGACTGGACTGAGCAGCGCTGCCGCTAATACGTCATAGTCATACCTGCCGCCCAGCTAACCGCAGGTGTAGGCTGCTACTGTGCATGAACACTCCCAGCCGTGTTATTACGTCTACAGCCGACATTTTAGCCGGTTAAAGACTGCGCATCTAATGAAGCTCCTTAACATCTTTACAACATTCGTATTTTTAGGACGAAGACTTTAGGGGGGAAGGAACGTTTGTAAATGTCAACAAAAACGTTTCTGATGTAAATATTTATTCGACCTACATGATGACCGAAATCTGCGGGAAATGCGAACAGCCTTGCCGGCAAAACCTGCAGAACACAGATTATTATTTGTAATAGCATCCTTGTTCGCGAGGTTCAAACTCCTAAAAACTGCATGATATGATCAACATTCAGATTATTAGGAAACACATTCCAGTCACCTCAAATATTGGTACGGCGACACATCGCGCGACACTTAATCGGGCGTATGCATGAATTGACACAAAACAGTAACAGAAAAGGTTAGCAGTGAAAACGATTATTTCCCGCAAACTAAACGAATTTGCTTAATATACAGATGGCTTACTGTTTATGTGGTGTTCACATATGTGTGCATAGTAGTCTACTTATTAGTTATAATAAAGAACACATAGTACAAGTACAACCTATTATTCTCAATCAACTTAGACTGTCATCTCTGTTATCATATCCAGTCTGACATCAGCAGCTGTGCTAACTGTGAAATGGAAAAGCGCAAAATCTGTTTAAGTGTAAAGTACGAAACAAAATTCGAATTTTGCGTCACGTTTTTTATTTCTTGGTTTGCCCTGTCTCACATCAACGACTGATAAACCCTCTTGAGTCTGACGGGTCTGATTAATTGTCATTGGCAAACATTGGAGTTCGTTTAAAGCTCGCATCGTCGACCGTCGTATGTGTTTTATAGCGCCACTGAAGTCTTTCTTTTAGCACATACTGGCGCTTTACAAGTCAGAGTATTATTATTATTATTATTATTATTATTATTATTATTATTATAACCTGCAATTTTTTTATATATTTATTCATTTATTCATTTTTATTGTTGTCAGCGACAGCTCTTCCTAAGCTATTAGCTTGTGCATCAGGAAATTTCACGGAACGAAACGCGATTTGCACAGAATGTCGGCATGAAAGTCGTGCACCTGGTACCTGTCTGTATGTCCTACCGCTCTGGTCTATAAGCCGTTACTAATTTGGTCGGTCGGATAAAAGAACGTCGCCGACGTATTTAATCACGTGACCACGTGGCTGCTCCGTGACGTCACGTGTCGCGTATCAAACTTGTTGGCGCGCGGTCCGCCGTAAGCCCGGATTGGCGCCGTTCAGCCCTGTTTGGCAGCCACCGTTTCGACCGTCTAACGAGGACGACGTCGACGAGAAAGACTAATGCCGGGCGAATAATAATTGATCGTGGACCGTGTTCTACGTGTCGCCGGTGTCCCATTATAGGATCGCCCCCAGAAAAGTCTCCCCCGGCCGACAATTTATCGGCAAAAATCGGCCCCAACCGGCGGCTGCCCGAGCGGGACGGATTTTTACCGGTAAATGTCAGCCGGGGGATGTTTTTCTGGGGGGCGATCATATAATGGGAAGACTTTCTTATTGGGCCGGCAATATTTTAATAAGGGAAAGACGTATCAATTGCGTGATCATCTCTCCCCGGACGGATTTTTCATGGGGTAGACATTTTAATGCGTTGCACCGGCACTCGCTCGCTCGCTCGGTTAAAACCTTCGTGCACTCTGACGGACGGACACGCAGTCAGTCCAGAGCGATCGATGTCCTCCGCCATCACTGCAGTCAGCCAGTGATGATGTGGGACTGAACGCAAAGCACACGTACACTGCACACGCGGCTTTGCATCACCAAACACTGGCGGCGGCAGAAATTACGAAACAACTTGAAAGAACTCTGAAAGTTTGCATCTCCGCTGAGGACTTCGCTTTGCAGAGTAAAGAAATTCATCAAAAAATTCGTCAAGTCATATATTTCCTTATCCAAATTTAAATTCAAAAATCTTAAATCTAATCTTAAACCGGATCGCAATAAAAATTTGTAATGTGGGCATTAAGCTTGTTAAGTAATGTGGGCAATGCTCACCTGACGCGCGACAGCGTCGCTGTTGCCACCTGGCCAATAAACGTACAACAAGCAATACGAGGAGCAAGTCGATATGTTAGACTAAAAACTTTTTAAAATTTGTACACCAGTAAAACGTATATTTTTTCCGCATACGTATGAGGTTAAAACGGATGTGACGTCATTATAATATATGACATCATAAAGCGTTAAACAGGAACGATTTGGAATGCTAGCGCAAACAGCGTTAAATTAGGCTGGCTGATGCCGTCAGATTTTCCAATATAAGGCCCTGGGACATGTGATTTTATGACAGTCCCGACAATTACGTCCATGAATTCCTCAGTCGTTATTATAAATATTTAGTAGGCGAAGTATGTGCTGGCTATAAATGAAAACGCTTCTATCAATTACAATAGCTTCTCAGGATTTGAATTGTCAGAAAAAAAATTATTGAAAGTTGACAGTTAGTGATATCCGTCATCTTTGTGAAAGCTGAAGCAAAGTTTGCAATGCATAACCTTAAAGGCCTTGGTGTGCGGGGGCCTGGGAGCGAGCCCCAAATATCTTTCCCTAAATCCGGCACTGCAATCTAGTCCCCAAGTTACAATTACCCAGCTGGTTGTTTGTGAATCTGGCTTCGTACAATAAGATCACCCTACATACAGTAGAGACCTCACTTACAGCAACTATTGTTTTTTTCTAAATTTGAAAAATGTTCTTTGTGTTGTCCGCTATTCAAACAACAAATAACTCAAGTCTGTGGTGGGCGCATGGCTGGCAGGACAAACATAAAACGCTTTATGACGTCATAAGTCACAATAACGTCACATTTGCTTTAATCTCACAAGTTTGAAAAAATATACGTTTTATCGGTGTATAGATTTCAAAAAAGTATTTTAGTCTAACATATCGACCTGCAAAACTTTTTGAACGCCCTTCGTAACATGACAATGCGTTTTGAAACGGTTCCCCAGTCTCGACGCCTTCGTACGAGGGTCAGCTTCAACCTAGGAGGTCGAAACTCAAACGGTTAAAATTTAGGCTTTGTCTTATGCTGGAAATTTATTGTGCAGGTTGTCTTAGTTTATACCGGTCTCTTCTGCTTAGCGTATTCTTTGCTCCTCATCAGCTAAATGTAAGTCTGACAGACCGCTGGGAAATTTCGTATCTAGAAAATAGTTTACAATGTGTGACATAGATTGTGAAGGTGCACCACAGGAACAGGACGGATCTGAAGCCTGATTCCAGCGGACGAGGTTGACTGCACATCGACTCTGGCCAGTGCGAAAGTGGATCAACGTTGACCACAAGCGTCGATGTAGGTCGAATTCAGAAGGTACAATGGAAGAGTCCACGATCAGTGAGCGGTTTACTACATCTGAAGCAGCCCACTCTTCAGTCTATTTCTGTCGTGGTGACACGTCTTCCTGTTGTGATTTTTCGAGCCATACTGGACGTCTTGTGTCTTGATGTGAGGCGGACTTCAAGATGGGACTCGATGTCTGATATCAGAGGCAGAGTGACGGTTGAGGACCTGATCTTACTGAGAAGTTGGTTTGTTGCTGCCATTCGCCGGATGTGCATGAGGGGGAGTGATGTGGCTGAGGAATGGCAACCACGGAAAAAGTGTTGGGCGCAGAGTTGCAGAGACAATGCGCGTGGATTCATTCAGATGGTCATCAATGATCAATCAGTTTAGTGTGAGATAATATGGCCCAGACTGGGGCACAATATTCTACAGTGGAGTAGCAGAGAGCCAAAACTGACGTTTTTGGGGTTGTAGCAGACGCTCCCCGTGATGATCCAGCCAGCAACCTGAGCAGATTATTAAGAGTGCTAATTTTGGCTGCAGACTTTTTTAAATGGTAAGACAAAGTCTGATTCAAGGTAACTCCCAGGAAAACTGGATTGGGTTCATGTCTGAGGTGTTGGCCATTGAGTTGTACGCTTATGCCTTGCGAAGCCGTTGCGTTGTGAAAATGAAAAACACAAAACAATGTTTTGGTACACTCGGTTGAAGACGCCATTTGCTGAGAAATACTGCAACTTTGTCCAGATCTTCATTAAATGTATCTTCAAAAACCGTGAAGGTGCAGTCTTGGGTAGCCAGGCAAATATCATCAGCATAGATAAATTTGCGAGAACGGGTAGAAGGTAAGTCATTGATATAAACATTGAAGAGGCAAGCAGACAGAACTGATTCTTGAGGGAGACCATTCTCTTGATGTCTCCAAGAACTGCATTTATTACCCACATGAACACGGAACCGTCTGTTGCTGTGAAGTAGGGTGATTAACTCAACAAGCAAGTGTGGTAAAACCTTTGGGAGTTTTAAGAAGAGACCTGTGTGCCAAACTGTATCATGAGCTGCAGACAAGTCCAGAAATATTGCACTCTTTTTCAAGTTTTGTTGCAATCCGTTCTCTACGAAAGTTGTTAAGGCAAGGACCTGGTGACAGGTACTGCGTCTTTTACGAAAACCTGCCTGCTCAACTGTGATAAAATCCTCCAGGGTTGGATTGGCACACTGTGGTAGTAAGAGCTCCAGGCATATGTAGCAAACGAAGAGCAAGGAAATTGGTCTGTAATTGGCAGCTATAGAGTAGTCTTCATTTTTTTTAATAGCAATGATTTTTGACCTGACGCCAGACTTTTGGGGTCCTTTTCTCTTGAACAATTCGTGTGAAAAAAGATATTAACCATTTTGTTGCCAGTAGGCCCATGTGCTTCATGAATTCCAAAAGGTTGTTGTCATAGCCAGCTGCAGTACCAGTTGTCAGTTTTGATAAGACCGTAGCAATATCCTCACTCTAGAAGGGAACAGTAGTTTCAAGTCGCTGTCCAGTCAACTTCTGCCAGCAGAACTGTCGCCATTTATTTCTGACCCTGCGCTGATGAGCTTTGTCCACAGGAGGGTTACTAACCCGAAACAGATGGGTAGCGACAACATTCGGTGCAACGGCTGGGCGTGAGAGGTTGACTGATTGCTGAGCAGTTTCGAGCCTTCCGATCAGGTTCCAGCACTTGCGACTTGAATGTGTGAAGTCAAGATTGGCCGTGGTTTTTTCCCAGCGTTTGTGCCTGGCAGGGTAAGCGATTCAATCAGATGGTCTGCAATGTCATGGTCTCCCGACACTTCATACCCATCGAGTAGTGTTCGACATTCTTTATCCAAACAGGGTATGTAAACTGGTCTGCGACCACGAGGGATGGCACTGCTGTCCGCTCAGAAAATGGCACCTTGCAATCTACGCTAAGCTTCTTCTAGGCCTGGAGCGTGATGGAATTGTAACTATGCTTCTTTCCAAATTGTCGGTGTAAAGGTTTTAGTTGGCTTGCCGAAAATTCCATCGAAATCTATACCGGTAATTGTCTGTTTAATGCAATGCATAGCATTGGACAAAGTATAAAATCACCTCAGTGTCCGTGCGTCCGTGCGTCCGTCCGTGCGTCCAACTTTTCTTAAGCTCTCTTCCTTCCACCTTTCCCTTCTCTTTCCTTTCCCTTTCCCCTTTTTCTCCTTTCCTTTTTCTTTCTCCTTCCCCTTTCCTTTTTTCCCTTTCACCTTCCCCATTTTCCTTCTTCTTCCACTTCCTTTTCCCCTTTTATTTCTCTGTCCCCTTTTCCTTCGCCTTTCCCGTTTCCCATTTCTTTCCCCTTCCACTTCCTCTTCCACTTTCCCTTCCCTTTTCCTTTCTCTTCTCCTTCTACTTTTTGTTCCTCTTTCCTTTTCCCTTTTTATTTTTCCTTTCCCCTTTTCCTTCTTTTTCCAATTTTCCTTTTCCTTTTTTTTCTTTTTTTCCTTTTTTTCCTTTCTCCTCCCCTTTTCCTTTTTTTCTCCTTCCAATTACCTTTCCTTTTCCTTCCTTTTCTCCTCACTTTTTCCTTTTCTTTCCTTTTCCTCTTCCACTTTCCCTTTCCCTTTTTTCCCCTATTTCTTCCTTTTTTTCTTTCTCTTCTTCCTTTTTTCTTTCCGTTTCCACGTCCGTGCGTTTAACATTTGAGGCGCCATATCTCCGTAACGGTACCAGATAGACGCATGGTCACCATGGATCACCCATAGGAAGTCGACCACCGGGAGTCGAATGGTCACCGATGACGTTACGTGACCCCAAAAAGTCAAGTTTGTGACCCCATTATCTTTGAGGCGCCATATTTCCGTAACGGTTCAAGATAGACGCATAGTGACGATAAAGTAAAGCGCTGGTAACGAATCGAATGGTCTCGTAACTGACAATGTCTATTGTTTAGTTAAAATAATACAGAAGGATGAAAGGATCATTGCTGCTGTACAATTCGAAATTAAACTGTTTAATTTTTTATCAGTCTAAACAGCTCACTGATTATATTTATACCGACATATACTGTAAGTTGTCGAAATGCATTGGACAGACTCCGTGTTCATATAAACATTATCTTGTTTCGGCACAATCTACTGTTGAAATACGTGTCGTAGTCTAAAATCGCAAAAATTCATTAAAACCCATTTTACATGCAAAGTCGGCCAAGGTCATCAACGTAGATACCCCCAGCTCATCAGTAGTCATTGTTATAATACACAGCGAATCTGTTTCTATCTGCGACCTTTTTAACGCTAAATTGGTAATAAAGCAAACATTGCGCATTTTAAGTAGTATAAATTTGAGGCCTCCATACGGAGGACTTTTTAAACCTAGTGGCTCGAAACTGCTAAAGTATACTTGTACTGTATTTGTACATGGATTTTTAAATGCCTCAAAAGACACTAATCACACTCACAGAAATATCTATTTTCCTAAGTGGAGAAGATAGGTCCCCCATTTTCATACGCCACCACTTTAACCTTCGCGGCCTTCGGGTAATCGATTGTCTGGCGACGTTGCGCAACCCTACCTTAGAACCGCTGCTCTGATGGATTGTTAGACGCTATACACTGCAATCAAATCGATCAAAAGCCGTTTATGTGTAAGACCACCTGTCGTGAACGAATAAGAAACTCCCGCCCGCATGTCATCTCCAATTCCTGGCGGTCCCCATAACGTCACCCACTAGACATCAAGCCAGTTTCACCACATGTCACCTCGCCTGGCCTCAGCTAACCGGCTTGGCCCCTGGAGGTCGAGCAAGCCACAGAGCCGCCACGTACGGTCTTCGCCAAGTCATTAGAGCGCGTCTATTCAGCGCCTCCGACCGGTCAGAAAAGCTTTGGCTTCGTCTGATTTCTGCCAGATATCAAAGACGTTGACGACGATGGCGGCGGTGGCCCTCTCCACCCCACGGCGTCAGCGCTCGGTCAATGAATAATAACGGTGAAACCGGAAGCGATGGAGAATGCACGGGCTCGTGTGGCGCCACCGATCCACATGTTGGTTTCCGGGTTCGCGTGCCTTTCACTGGTTAATGCGTCCATTTTCAGTGCCGAGTGCCGTATCCGACCCTCGCTAGATGACGACTCCGTCACCACACTGGTTCGCGCGTTCGTCGCCGTGTCGGTCTACTGGCCGCAGCTGCGCGAGTCGTGTCAAACTGCGGCAAGTACAATCGAGGAGGACTGACCCATGTCCGGCGCCATGTTCTACATTGGCTCAACGTCACTGAACGGATCAGGTTGAGGTTTTGGCTGTGCTTTCAGGTGTCAGACTACAAATGTCATCACACCATGGCTAATCGAACTGGATATCTGGTCGATCTCTGCCGACATGTCTCCAGCATCGACAGCCACATCAGATATCTGCGATCCGCAAATCGTAGTCCACTGTAGGTTTCACGGATCATACGTTCGGACAATAGACATGCAGGTCCAGGCTCTTCCGAACTATCTTAGATGCAACACGCACAAAGTTTTGCAAATTTGTATTCACTTACTTTGGTCGTGATCCCAACTGTACAATGAAAAAAGCACCATGAAGCAATCGGAAATCTTGAAGTAGGCCTACTGCCGCTTGGCAAATACAACGGACTTTGTACATAAGCCGCCAAACGTATCCAGAAATCCGATTTAGATCAAAATTTAACGAAATTTTTGTTTACAATTTTCTACAGTTTTTAATAATAATGACTTTTCTCAAGGCCAGTGTTTCGAAAAATAAGTAAAATCAAGAACATCCCACCGAAGTAGCCCATGGTGCATCTAGGCCTACATGTAGAAGCCGTTACACTGCCAAAGTCCAATTACAACGGCACTTTTAAACATGCAGTCGTCGACATCGAAAAGCAATCGGGACAGAAGTGGGTCGAGTGGCAATTTTCATCCGAATTAATGACGACGTCACGCAACGGGCTTAATCAAGGTCAGCTGAGTAATCGCATCTTGCGAGTATCTTACACTAAAGCTGCAGGAAATAATCACTAGCTTTCCATCTTGCGTTGCAAGAGATGTCATCTACGCTACTGGATTACATTGTTGTTTAAATTTAACATTTACTGGCATAAAGTTATTGTGACAAATTTGAATATTTGTCTGCCACACTGGTATGCTGCAGATTACGGAGTCACAGATTACGGATCGTGATCCACAGAATACTTCGGCACTGCCGACGGACCGATTATTTTTAATTCTCTGCATGGTGCGTGTACTAGTTAAGAGTTGGCTTGCCTATTGTAACTGTTACGAGTAACAGTTGTTCAAAGCATCAGTTTCTATATTGTCTATTAGTCGATAATAACAGTAATAACAGTACATCATGATTTACAATATTTAAGACATTATACTACAATGCAGCGTAAAGAGTAAAACATTAGAGGCGCAACCACGATAACTCTTAAAGATGGGGACCACTTCCCTCCTTTTTTACCACCCCGCATTTTTCCTTTCCCTCTTTTTCCGCCTTATTTCTTTTCCTGTCTCCCGTTCCTCTTTTTTAGCATATTCTATACCCTGGCGCAATGCAGCTAGGTGATCTGGGGAACAATGTATGCTTCCCAGCAATTCTCTCCAGGCGGCCGGACGACACGACATCTTGTCACTGAAAAGATGCCACCTGTTCTCGTAGCGTTATTGTCATGCGTCGTTATAAATTTTAGCTCTAGTTTTGGGACGTTAACCAGCTGTAAAAAGTTATTGTGATTGTACTCGCCAGTCGCCAGTCACCGCTACATGACACACAAAGAGCAAGCTGCGACTCGCCGTAGCCGTTCACAATAACAAAAACAAGAAATTTGAGCTAATGTTCCCGAGATGCGCGAAAGCCTATAGCAGTTCCGGTTCAGTATTTTAGCTAAAATTGGGGTGTTCACGCTAAGTTAATATACAAATATTAAATTTTCTATCTGGTTCGCCTAACGATAATTCCGTGGCGCCACCTTGTGAATAATATAGACTTGTGTCGCAGCCCGAAATCGCCAAAAAATCCATAAAACCCCCTATTTTAGCGTTCAAGATCATTCAAGGTCATTGAATTTGGCGCCAATCGAGAGCCGACTTCCTATTAATGATTAATAGTACCCTATGCCCTATTTTGCACCGTTACTGAGATACAGCGACTTATTGGCCAAAAATCGCACATTTTACCTACCCCTCTCTCATTTAGCGCCCTCATTCGAGGTGACCCCCTTCGAATTTATGAAAAAGCTTTACGGTTCCTGAAACTAGAGTCTTCCAGGCAGCCGACGGTAAAGATTTCGTAATCCTAGCTTGCACCATTTTCAACTGATCCACCCGTGTGACAGACGGACAGACAGACAGAATTGCGATGGCTAAGACGCGCTGGAAGCAGTAGCTGCTTTCGCGCGTAAAAACTTTGAACATGTCGTGTTTAGCAGGGCGTCTCAGCACTCGGCTGCAGGAGCCTGTACATCTGCGTAAAGTAACTAACTCTAGAAACCAAACATGCTCTCGGTTTCGTAAGTTCGCCCAGTCGCAGATGACGACTGAGATAGCAAAAGTGCTCAGAAAGAAATTTTTACCACGTGCAGATGTTCCGCATAAGCATGCTACTGCTGATCTTGTTACGTTATGCGTACGTCGTGTATCACCGTCCTTTTGACGTATCGTATCGCATTTACAGTACACGTTCGTCAAAATCTGCATCCCAGTTGGTGATTCAGTCAAACGAAGAATCTCTCTACGTCATGTACGATCAGGGAAACTTGACTGACGACAACGAGCACCTGTTGAACTACAGCCGGTCTATGACGTCACGCCAGGGTCCCGGAGGTCGACATCTTGCCTCCCAACCATCCACGATCGATTTCTCCCAGAATGGCGGATCCCTGTTTGTTGACGACCTTCTCAAACAGCGGCGGAACGGATTTTTCGTCGAGTGCGGCGCATACGGCGGCGAGGATCTGTCGGACACGCTTTTCTTCGAGTTGCAAAGAAACTGGACGGGAATTCTGATCGAGCCTCATCCGGAGTATCACCGGAATATTCTGAGCAAGAACAGAAACGCACTGGTGTTGAGAGCTTGTCTCAGTCACAGCTCGCGTCCGGTCTTTGCATGGTTCGAGCTGCACGGCTGGGGATTCGGAGTGTCGGCTGTTAACGTGAACGTGAAACTTGACGACAAAACCGTGGCCGAGACATACGTTCAGTGTTTCACCCTCAACTAGATCATGGCAGCGATCGGAGTCCGTCATATCGACTTCATGGTCCTTGACGTGGAAGGATCCGAACTTCCGGTTCAGCAGACCGTCGACCTGACAAGACTCAGTGTCGACGTGTTTAGCATCAAGTACAAACAACATTTGGGCAAGCTGAAGCAACTGGATCGTTCGTTCAACAGAACCTTGGTTACAAAAAAGTCGGTGTTCAGGCCCTCGGCTTTACAGCAGATATTGCCCAGGATATGGTATTCATGCGAACGTAATTAGAACGTTTGCGAACGAATGTAGAGTAAACACATAAAAGCGAAAACTAGCAAATTAACTAGAAAACCAACTCCAAAGCTGTTTGCTGTGTAAGTAATATGCCAGTTAACTTCATTCTGGATGAGGGTGATCATGTTGCGCTCTTATTTCTGTACTTCTGTAACAGAACATCAACTGCTTGTAGCGTACAGTTTTGGGTTTTGCTTATTTACATTGTTATACTTTACTGATAGAAACCCACAGAAAAATGCGACATGAAGATAGAAAAGTCACTGACTGCATATCGCGACTTCGCGTTAAAGCAAGGCACATTGCGATTTACTCTGTTTTCCCAAATTTCCAATTTTAGCAGGGCCACCGGGAATTCCCGTTTTGAGAATGTAATTTTTTTTTACTTTCTCGGTTTTTTTTCTCTACCAGCTACGATGTCCAGGGAGCGCTGCAAGCTCCCCAGCACGGCCGACGACGGCTCGATTATGTGGAGATCCGGTCTCAAACGCATTTATTAATCTCAAGACGCATCTCGTGGCACTATGGAAATAGACTAGCTATTTGGTTGATTTGTCAAGCGATAGATAATTTTTCAACATACCTCTTGTAGCCTGTTTTTATTTTTAGTTGAGTGTGCCCGAGAATAGATATGCACGTGTTTTTTTGAAGTGGCCCACTTGGAGCGTAATGCACTTCGTTGACATTCGTGCATATTTAATTCGTTTTTTTTTTCTAAAGCTGCTTTCCATTTCAGCAACAATTGTCCTGGTTCTCTCTGACCCTCGATTTCTTTGTCTCCGCTATGCGCTGACAGAGAAACGACGACCGGCTAAAAGCATTGACCCATACTGCATGGGCGTTCAATGTCAGTTTCGTTTAGCCGTGAAAGCTGTGGCGACCACATGTAAAACAGCTTACTCGTGTTCGCAGAAATTGAATCTCTCTGAGCTGTTCGAATTCTTTTTTGAAGTATCGGTAATGATGACTAAACGTAGGCTTCTGTGTCAAAATAGTTGTGCGATGGACACATCTCGATGCAATGCAAAATAGTAGAGCTTAGTAACCATAAAATAATTCGTAAACAGTTATTAATAATTAACAAAATTCGGCAAATTAGACTCCAAACAAAACAACATCATAAAACTGCAAAATAAATCTGACAAGTCAATTTTAAAAAAACGTAAAAACAACGAAACTTTTTCGTACATTTTCAATCATACATTTTCTAATTTTGCATTTTTTGTGCTGTTTTATGTCACAAATTTCACTCTCGCATTTTCCTTTCTCCCACGGCGGCGCTCCCGAAGTTACAACAAAATGCCATAAAGCAAAAAAACTGTCTTGCAGTATCCCTAAGTCAATAGGCTAAGTAGACAGTCATGCGAGATATTTTGGGTTTATACAGTTGACTCAGAATCACCAGTTAAGAGAAAACCATTATTGTGAGTAAAATGGTCACGAAATCGTCTTTGAGACATGACTTAAATGGAAACGACGTTTTGAAGCCGGGATTGTTCTTGTGAATTAAAAACTGCTGTAAATGTGAACTAGTGAGGTTCAAGCGTGAGATTTCCCTTTTTACACGGAACCTCATCAACAGTATGGTACTTGACAGCTCCCATGCCTCTTCATTTGAGCCTAGCTATCCACGCAGGATTCCTGTCCAATTAGATTTTTGTCCAGCCGGGCAACGAAAGCCTGCCAGCAGTGGATAGACGTCCGTGCAAGCACTCGATCCTCATTGAAAGACCATTGATTACTCCACGCCTTGCTTCTATTAGGAGAAATCGCGTCGAACCACTTGAGTACGGCCCGCGTGGAAAAGGACCCGATTCACCACACACGTGGGAGGACTGTAGGGGGGGGGGTGATGTTGAATTATTGAGGGGCTTAAAGGTTTAAAGTTAAATAGCTCTTTGCAGGAACCTATTTTAAAACCACGAGCGTCAGTTGCCACATTGGATCACACAGTGTTACCTGCCACCCGACACATGTAAAATTGTAAATGCATATCGACGAACAGGAGTGAGATCATGGCAGACTAAATGGACCTTGGCGGTTTGTTAGGCCTATATACAAATCTACCGAGATGTTCGCTTACGCAAGCCAATGTGGATGATCTAATGGGAATCGGGTCACTTGCATAAAACGGGAAAAACACATTGCAGGACACTTTGAAAAAACAATTTTGAACTATATCGTATATAACACAGTAAAACCAAAAATAAGAAACAATGTGACGTTGGTTCAAATAAGCTTTGATGTTGATATAGTATAAAACAAAATAAACCACGATTTGCTATAAAGTTCAATATTGACAATCCAAATACAGAGACCAATTTAAGAGGGGGGTTAATATATAGCTGCCTAGTCCGCTTAAATTTTTGAGGTCATGATCCCCATCTCTCTGTAGTCCCCATAGAAAGAGCAACTCCTGTCCCTTTGCAGTCTTGAGCAGCTCCGGAGATTAAGGCAAGCGGCGACTGTCGACATGCGTGACGATTGACAGGAAATTAAGACGGTGCTACGTGTTAAGAGCGTGTCGCAAAATTGATGACCAATTGAGCGGTCGTGTTGACCAACGAAAAGCCATGTAACCGTCTAATGCGAAATTCCGGGCAATGGTGAATGAAGGAATGCCGACAGAAACCAGTACGAGAGAATTCGAAGAATATATCTGTTGATTTTTTGGTACGATATGCTATCCTTGTGATTAATTACGACTTTTAATTGTTTCGCGAATCACGATTTAATAAAAAAAAATTTTTTTTGCAAGGGACGACTCTTTAGCAATATCTGACCTAGCCCATGTCCAGGCAAAGTATGACGAAAGTGTGACACGGGTCTGCGTGTAAAATTTTGCCCCCGTACCTCGTTCCGTTTCGGAGTCATCCCCGGCCGTAACTGTCAATCAAAATTAGTATGACTGTAAAATGGCAACTCACGACCTGTACCCAATCTGAACGATTCAAGTCTAACATGTTCGCTATGAATATGCGTCATTTTCTTACGACTTCTGACGCCCTTAATCTTTGGAACTATACGTTGGCACATCGGTTACTACTGTGCAGAAAAAAATTTATTCTAATTTTAATTTTTCAACGTTTTTTTCCCGAGTTTTCCGTGGGACCACAAGATGAACGGGCGGACAAGACGCGTAGATTATATATTTAATTAAAAAATGGCCGCATAATAAATGTACACTGTAAGGCATAAAAACACACCAATTTTTTATACCATAAATTTAAGAAGGGTTATCCAATTTTAGTAATTTTTGGTACACATATTCATGACACAACTGGCCATCAAATGGCCATTCAGTTTCCCACCTCAACAAACATCTGCTTCTGCACTACCTGGGAAAAACAGAACAGACAAAATATGCAGTAAAATGAGCAAAAAACTGTATAAAATTTCATCGTTTCGGATATGTGGCCACCAACATCCAATCAATTACAAGGTTTAACTGTTGTGCAGCAGCACGTCTATTAGATAGGCCTAACATTCAGGAGTATTGATGAATTCAAGAAGTGACTGGTGAAGTCTGGATTGGTCTTGAGCAGAACGTTATCGACGCTACTATCAACGAATGGAGAAAGTGTCTCCGAGCCATTATTAACATTGGATGACTTTTCTTCAAGTTATGGTAAAAAAAATTTTGGTGTGTTTTTTATGCCTCACAGTATAAAGTTAAAACCAACAACACATCGAACTCGATTAAATCACACCCGAGATGCAAAAGTTACCAAAGCATCAAGTGTACGACTGCAGTCAGGTATGTTGTGTAGAAATGTCGCTAGAGATGTCGCTGGCTCCCAACTTTCTTGCGTCTCAGACTCTTGCACAACAGACTATGTTCACCACACGCGCATACACGTGGACGTAGTTCGGGTGACGTGACAGCAGTGCGACTGATGTGGCCATCTGTGCACAATCAGTGGTATTTCATCGATCAGACTGCAGGATATACTTGCTATTCGTGGCTGTTCGTACATAATGCTGGTTTAGCGTTTTGTCGTCATGACTGCGGTATTTTCCAGTCAAATCACATTCAATGCAGCTGCTGATGCTGCCGGTGACACATTAAAATGTCTCCCTCATGAAAAATCCGCCCAGGGAGAGATGATCACGGAATTGATATGTCTTCCCTTACTAAAATATCGCCGGCCGCATAGAAAGTCTCCCATTATAGAATCGCTCCACAGTAAAATCTCCCTTCGGCCGACAATTTATCGGTAAAAATCCGTCCCGTCGGAGCGGCCGCCGGGCGGAGCGGATTTTTGCTGGTAAATTGTTGGTCGGGGGAGACTTTTCTGGGGGGGATTCTATAATGGGACACCGGTAGTACTGATGCGGTCCATCGTATGCGTACGAGATGATGGGATCAACAGCAACTAATGGGCCATAGATGCAGTCTCGCCGTGTTATTATGTGGACGTCACGTGGAATCCATAAAACTGCGAATAAACAGCTGTGTAATATAGTAGCACAAGGCAGGTGTAAAACTAATGATGAAGAATAAGGTTATAACAACATGGGACGCTTTTAGTCACTAAAGACAACGTGGCTGTAAAATGCCGATGCTACACGGTTCATTCGAGAGTAACAACAGTTGGACTTTTATAGGGTGTTTACACGATCCAGCAAACGTCCAGCAAACTTCCAGCAAATGTATTCAAAATGCACGTGAATTGCTGGACGTTTGCTGGATCGTGTAAGTACACCCGATTAGACAGAAGAAGTTAATTAGAACTTGACGCCACTGCAGCGCTTAGCTCTGTAGGCCTATAATGTGACTCTGAAAGGAGGTATGATCGCGGTCCAAACAAAGGCCGAAATGGTATGATAATTTTGCATATTTGTGTATGATGTGATCTTGATCCTTGACCATCTGACTCTTCAAACCAATAAATTTATATCTATTTCAAGACCTACCGTTGACAAAAGTTTAGTAAAAATCCATGAATGGAGACCACAAACATAGGCCTCAGTTAGGCCTACATGCCGTCGTCAGACGAATGCACGGATAGACACGCGCCTGTGCACTGCATGTACAGCATGAAAAAACAATGCCACCATAAAAACAGTCGGCGGGTGGTGGAAAGGGAGAGATAAATTGGATTTGTCCTTCGTGAAGTTGTTGCGTGCGCTCCATCAATTACACGTGACATAGGCCTATTTATATATTCAGACACTCGTCACAATATTTATTACTTTAATCAGTTATATTACTTTGTAACTTGTCTTAGAATATGCGAAATATGCGTGTAAAATATTGTTTTAAATTTTTTACTTAAAAAATAAATTTCAGAACACATCAAAGGTAAATTTTTATACTATTTCTACTCCTACTGTAGATGTGTTGAATAACATTACTAGGGCTTCGAGAGCGATCAAGACATTTCATACTTACAGAAGAAAACAAAAAAAGAAAACTGTTATGGAAACTGTTAATCCATTTTTGCTCGTAGACACAAACTTTGTACCCTTGCTTCAAAGTGTATTGCCCTTGCTTGTGCTTTTCAGGTTTAACAGTGGATAGGGCGGTACGTGATAAGTGGTGCGCCCTGGCGAACGCAAAGATGTCAACAGTGTTTCTGTCTGTGACTACGCCATCAGGCCTACAACAGTCTTACTGCTGCTACTGTGGGAATGTCAACGGCTTTGAGAGTGATTGAAGAAAATACAGCGTCAGTACTGAATTGGTTTCGAATTAAATAGTTATTGCCATACTCAGTGTAATCACAGGCGCGCGGTAGGAATTTGAGAATTCCAAATATGTGGTCATTTTGGACCCCCTGCCTACAGGTCACGTGACACGGAGCATGCACAGTGAACGTTGGCCTTTAACATGAACAAATACAACTTTGAGGCTTTGTATCTCCGAAACGGTGCAAGATAGACGCATGGTCATTATTGACCACCAATACGAAAATGCCCACGCCGAGTCCGATGGTCACGTGATCGATGACGTCACGTGACCTTAAAAGGTCAAGGTCGTGACACCAATATCTTTGAGGCCCCATATCTCCGTAACGGTGCAAAATAGGCGCATGATTCCAATGGACCACTATTAGGAAACCACATATGCCGAGTCCAATGATCACGTGACCGATGACGTCACGTGGCCCTAAAGGTCAAAATCGTGACTTCAAAATATTTATGGTTCTGTGTATTCATGGCCCTGGAAAACCGATGGCTTATAATTGACCATCGACATAAAAACTTTGTTTTTTATAATAAAACAGCAAATATAAAAGTACAAAACATCAGTTTATGCACTTGTTAACGGCAACATGCAATGACTGACACATCGAAAACAGCAAAAATCATAAAAAAAGTGATATTATTCAACAGCACATTGACAGTTAGACGATGTGATAGTGAGTGATATCACCTTTTATGATTTTTGCTGTTTTTTGATGTGTCAGTCATTGCATGTCGCCGTTACCAAGTGTATAAACTAATGTTTTGTACTTTTATTCAATGTGTGCATATTCAATGCCTTCATAACAGCCTACTATATCAGTAGGCAAGTGAATCAGTGTACATGACTGTTAAATTAGCCAACGAAATAAATAGTAGAAGCGTACACTGAGTAACTATTTTATCCAGTGATATCTATCGTTGAGGTTCAAAAAATGCCATTCTGTCACAGATACTGTAATCTAATTCTTTCACGCTATAGAGAATATCAAGCACAGCTGGAATAACGTAATTAATTAAGCTATCATCTTCATCCAAAAAATTTTGAAAGAGGCACATTTCTAGAACAACAACGCCATGCTTGGTTTGTGAAATAGGCCAGCAGCTGAGCGAGTAGTATTTAAACATTATGCAGGCAGAAAATCACCTTTACGATGTGTTTTGTTGTATAAAAACGTTGTATACCTCGATCCCCTGTCGCCGCTTCCCCCCCCGCGCTGTACGACTAAACGACCTGAAAAGGCGGATTATTTTCACTGGCAGACTCTGAAAAATTGGTGATAAAACTATCAGTAAAGATCCCTTCACACCCAAAACGCATATATGGCTATAAGCACGTTACTGCACTTCCTTATTTACAGTAATGGCACAACCACGCCCACAACAGTCAGCGACTCAGTGATAGTGCAGCGAAACAGAGGCAGACAGCTGAGCCACCCTATTAGACATTTTGCACACATTATGTATATCACAGGCGCGCGGTAGCGCAGACCTGTGTTAACGGCGACAAGCTGTCAATGGAGAATGGCAAAATTCGACCCCTCGCAGATCCGAGACCCCTCAACCGATCGACACAAAATTTGAAACAGGTGATTACGTCTGCGAGGCGACCCCCTGTGCAACATTTCGTGCAAATCTGTCCATTGGGGGCTTCTCGGCAAATGGGTGAAATATAACGGAATTTTTTCTTATTTAAATATACCTTTTTTAATGACCGGCTTACAGGTCCTACCGGTAGGCGGATTTTTACGCGCGATGGCTCAGACGACGCGGTCTCACGCAAGGGTGTACCTTTTTAGGGGTAGAAAATTTAAAGTTAATATCTAACCTCTGAAAAATCCCCCCAAAGTCGAAAATTGGACCCAAAAACGGACAAAAATTTTCGGTCAAAAACGCTCCTGTATAAAATTCTCATCTATAAACAGCCCTTAATCGTCATCGTAGCCTCATAGAAGTTGTATAGTGAACAGGCAATATGGCATCGGAAACTCCAAATATGTAGTCATTTTGACCCCCACCTACAGGTCACGTGACACTGGGCATGCGCAGTAAATTTTTGGCCCTTAACATGGGCTGAAAGCAACGTTGAGGCTTTATATCTTTATAACGGTGCAAGATAGACGTATAGTCGTCAGTGACCACCAACAGGAAAATGAAAACAGCAAAAATCATATAAAAAGGTGACATTATTCAACAGCACATTGACAGTTAGGCGATGTGATAGTGAGTGATATCATCTTTTTTTATGATTTTTGCTGTTTTCGAAGTGTCAGTCATTGCGTGTCGCTGTTAACAAGCGTATAAACTGATGTTTTGTATACACATGTATTAATCACCGCCTGTAAGTCTTCTTAATGCTATAATGTGTGAAAAATAAACAACTGGATGATGATGCACAAGACGCCATAATGTAGGCCCGTAAGAAGACGGCGGCTAAAGAAAGCACCACAAACCCAGAAACAAGTAATGTAAGCAAAGGTCACGTGACGGGTGGCAGCATCGGTGCTGCCACCTAGGAAATTAGTGTGCAACGTGCAATAAAATAATAATAATAATAATAATAATAATAATAATAATAATAATAATAATAGTGCGTTTTGAAAGGGCACACAAATCTGAAACCTCTGTACAGAGAACTCTTTGTACACAGAAGGTAGAAGCTAAGACGGTTAAAATCTACCTTTATTTTAAAATATATATGCAGGTTGTTCGGTCTGTCTTCAATAATTTCGGTGCAATTCACTGCTGAAATATGCGTCGCAACCTAAAATTGCAAAAAATAACCAGAAATTCACTTTTTAGATTTCAAGGTCTTTTAAGGTTATAAAGTCTTTGTGGCAGCCCACGGAGAAAATTTCGTGATCCTAGCTTGCGCCGTTTTGATACAGTACCAGGGTATGACAAACAGACGGCGGACAGACGCTTCTACGATAGCTATGACGCGCTATAACACTACGTGCTGTCGCTCGCAGAGAAACAAATGCAGACAGTGTAGACATTCCATACTCGGTAGCTCTTGGCCGATAGCTGGAGAAAGATGGATAGACAGCGGCAGAAGTAAAGTCGAATAGAAACGATGTGATCAAGTGCTGCATAGAAAACGACGATAAAATATCCCCTCTCCCTATTAAAAAATAACCAGTTTGAATGCATCGTATCCGCATTGCAATAGTCTAGAATCAAACGAACTGATTTTGAATTCATGACTTTGAACCGTATGTTGACTTTAAATCAGCTATCTGCAACTGATTGTGACTTCAATTTTGAATCGTTTCATAAACTATGTTTGCCAATCATCGCGTTTATATACGGCGAATAAAACACGTTGCCTGAGACTGGTAAATACAAGAAATTTGAGAAAAGCTCATGAGACGCGCGAAAGCCTATAGCAGTTCCTGTTCGCATGTAATCTTAGTCTATCTCCATCTATTTCGTCGTAATTCACTCTTTTGCAGCTAAAAATCGCCAAAAAATCACATTAAATCAATATTTTAGGGTTCAAGGTCATTCAAGGTTATCGATGTTGACATTCATAAAAAGCTCCTCATCAGTGCTTGTTATGATAAGCAGCATGGCTGTGCCTATCTGCAACCATTTA
>Ga0056128_1002744_pt1 | contig 21103 bp, 7 predicted proteins | sample WorMetLIZISLAND2_FD_71113 | JGI IMG/M metagenome (GOLD analysis project Ga0056128, IMG submission 71113) | Marine gutless worms symbiont microbial communities from Max Planck institute for Marine Microbiology, Germany - Olavius geniculatus... ... | reverse complement strand
CCCAATTTAAATTTCTGGCTACGCCACTGAACCTACTTCTTACAAGCCACACAGAATAACAAGCAGAGTTGAAACAAAACCACTGAAAGACAGAACAGAATAAGTACACGGAAAAACAGATACAGGGTAATTAGTAAATACAAATAAGCTGCTTCGAGTATGTCAAAACTAACGAGTGCAAATGATGGAGATATACAGAAAAGATTGTCTAAACAAGTAATTAATCTGATTCCGTTTACACAAACACACATAACAGTTACTAGCAATCTACAGCACCAGACATAACACGCAAACAGCCCAGAAAATATGTACGATGCACTTCAAACTAGAAAAATATTTTTCACCAAGTACAGACATATTATGCGGCCATCCACATAGCTAATCTGTCACACATGGCACTTACTTATTTTCAATTTCAACTGACAAACAACTTATACACGGCCACTGCACACGCAATGTTTTTGTGACATGTCATTTTGCGACGATTCACGATGCCATGTAAGCTTCATCTTTGCCCATTAAAACTGAAAATTGGCAAACCTGCCATGGTAAATGTTCACACCAATTTTAATTTCTGTGCACTATTTTCTTCTGTAAGTTAGGAGCGGCAACAAGACTGATGGACTTACTCTCTACTGCCTTAATTACAACACGATTGTTCAGTTAAATATAAGCAAAAACATCTATCAAAATAGATATGCTGTCCATTTTACTCATGCCTAAAGCCATCGGCAGCGTGGGTTAAAAAGACTGAAGACAGAAAGGTGTGATTTTTTTTCTCAGAGTCAGCTGCAAATTTCCAGCAGAAGATATGGATGTTCAAAACGTCAATTTACCTCTAAATTCCTCAAAAATTGAGGAAATTCCAGCCCCAAATTATTTTTTTTGGAAAAAAGACCTCTCGTAGCCAAAAATTTAGTAGAGGGTGAGCAATTGCCCCTTCTCCCTTCCTTCCCCCCACCCCGGCCACAATGCTTCTGCCTAAAGCTACACTGCAGACATCGGCAGACTGGACATTCTGGCAGTCGTTCGCCCGCCGCACAACATGTGCACCTAACCATGTTAATTGTTTGCTGTTACGGCACTATCACCAGTGCTTCAAGTGGGACGGCATGGACCAGTATAACACACCAGCATTTCCTCGGCCATCTGGAAAGCACACTGCCAATTCTGTTCCAAGACAGTTCCAGAAAGAAACACTAAACACACAATAATATTAGACCTGCAATAACACTCCCGACCGTTCCCACACTGGCACTTATTTTTTCCACTTCAAGCCCTTACTATTAGTATTATTAGGTAAAGTCTCTCTTCCAGCAAAAGTGATTCCACTTATTCCTACAGTGTGGTATGTCACAACTAAAGCCTCCAATACCAACGTTGTTTGGCAATACCGGTAATTTGGTATTCGAGAAAGGCAATACCGGCATACCAGTATTGATACTGACATTTCGTTCACTGACGCTGTTAATGAAAAAATTTTAATCTGACTGGCAGAAGACAGGCAATAAGCAGTTGCAAATAATAACTCCATAGTGTATCTTTTATTATACGAATACTTCCTGACATATATATCACCAATGAAGTCACTTAGTGATTTATCTGACATTAAAAGTGTTAGAAAAAAGTTAGTGACTGACCTAAGAAAACATAGGCCTAATGTGTTAAAGAGCTTTATCTCCCAGCAACGAGCGCAGCTTACAGCATAAAATCCCTCAGCTGCGAATGCTTTTTTGGCAGTTTCTGCTTCTACGGACGTTGCTTTGCGGATGGTTTTGAGTATGCCTCGGTAGTCAAATGTAAGCTTATGACTGGTGCAAAGTGATTATATACTCACTTAGTGACCCTTGCTGTCCGCGGCCTCTCGCCAGATGGACCATCGAACGTCGGTTAGTCAGGCGACACTGCAACTTCACCCAGCATCCCAAGTTCCCAACCGCCCACCCACGCGTCCTTAGCAGACAGTGTGGAATGTAGCCTGAGATACATGATGCACAGACAGTGACTCGTAGGCCTACGACGTACAGCGACAGCGCTTATACAGTCACCGGCTAAACATTAGGTCACAGATTGTGCAGTGCATCACACTGATGACTTCTAGAATTGCTGATACCAAAAACTACGGTATTGAATAGTGCAATACCGGTATCAATACCGGTGCCATTTAGGCCGGTATCCCGGTATTCGGTATACTGGTATACCGGTATTGGAGGCCCTATGTGCACCCTACATAACCCGTTTGACAGATTTGGATGCCATTTGACAGGTAAGCTTATGGGATGCAACATTTGACACATTGTGTTGACTCTAGTAAAGGAGAGATTAGGGGTCAAAACCCACACTGCTGCTGCCACCGGGTGAATCAAATGAGCGATTCTGCCATTTGTCAAACTAGTTTGGTCGTTGTTATACTACGCACGGAAAACGCGCACAACGCGGACGACGTAGCGTCGACAGATAGGGCACTCTGAGAGGCGTTTGCCACAAGCCGTGCACGTCACCATGTGTCCACACTCCAGCAGCAGGCAGTCGATGACCGCGTCCATACACACCTTGCAGATGTGGCTTTCAAACGTTCCGCTGCTGTCGCTGGACGAGCCTGCCGTAGCTACAGAACCACACCGCACAACGACACAGCATTATAACACACTGTACACACATCTATGTATTAATAGAAGAAGAAGAAGATTTCGCACAGGCACTAGGCAGTGAAGCTGAACTAGGCCTGTTGCGTGGGAGCTCATCCCCTTGACGGCACTTTGAGCCAGCGAGGGCGGGGCCCAATTAAGCTAGCATACAGCCCAGGTCGGCCGGATGGCCGGCTCAAGTTAAAAGCCAGCGCCTTTAACCGACTGAGTCAGTATACCTGCAGTCCTGGTCACAGGGCCTACTGTTGCCCATAACTCGCCATTTCTTCCCTAGCAATGGCCTTGACCACCGCAGGTACTCATTTTACCATCCTACGGAGGGTAGAAGGCTGAGTACTGGCTCCGTACTGTAGACAGTCACCCATCTAAGTACTAACCGGGCACGGCGTAGAGTAACTTCGTCTCATCCGAGACGCATTAGCAACTACGCCATGCCACCAACTATGTATTAATAGCTACAAAATTATTATAACGGACCGTAACCAGTGCTTTTGCGCACTGAGCCCATGCAGTGGCGCTAGGTGGCTGCTTATGCAGTCACTCACCCCATTGGTAAAATAAAGTAACCAGTGCTAAAGATACTTGTTATTTGAAAACGAGAAGCAATTGAAAAATCAATCATGCTGCATACCACCCACAGAGTACAGTTGATCAATAGGCAATCAATTTTGATCAATCAATTTTAATGGGACTTAAGTATCACGGTATCATGGTAAACACTAACACTGAGGCTCACCTACATCAGCCATCGCACATATTGGACACCTACTCAAAATACTCATACTGAAACAACAAAAACGCTGCACAGCAACAAAATTTTAAAACATAATAAAAGTGCGAACCACAAAACCGAAACTAACTGGTGCTGCTGCTGCTGCTGCTGCCGCTACTAGGCCTACTACTGCTACCACTACCACTCTAACTACTATTTTACTGACCATAGTCAATGTTACGCTGGTGGTCAGTCCATAGCTGTCGAACTCGCAGCACTAACTCGGGCTTTTCGCAGCATCCCTTGTAGTCGACAAAGTTATTAGCAAGCAGCTCCTTCAGCTGACGCACTGTTAATGACTCTATGCTGACAACATCGCTGATCTCTGATAGCTTCACTCGTCTATGCTCTGCTGACTGTCTGAATGGCTGTATAACATCGTACCATACTGTATTACATTCGATACATCAACTAAAAAAACCTCAGATGATGAAAAAGGTTTTCTGACTCGGTCAGTAATAAATAAGTGAAGCACCAGCAGGAACAGCTAAACTATCAAACTAAAATGTGTTGATGGCAAACAGTTAATCTTGCTAAAAAAATTAATGCCACTAAAAACGTCAACTTACAGCAACCCCACTGTGCTTAAAAGTTTCCAAAAGTATCCACAAACAAGACCAGAATCTATCACAACTAATTGTGGAATTTAAATTTGAAGAAAAAAACTGAACTGTAATTTAACTTTCTATGTTTCCACTTTCACTTTTCTACTTTCCACTTATCTACTTTTACCTTCTTCCTTCTACCTATTTAATTTTTACTCTGTACATTTGCACTTTGACTTTTCAACTTTGTTGTACTTATACAGTTTCCACAATTGCACATTTTCATTGTTACTTTTGTTTTCAGTGGCACCGTGGCTTAAATAAATTTCTGGGGAGAAGAAGTTGCAATTTTCCGGCAGATTCTGCTACAAATTTCTGATGGAAGATCATGGACCCTCATAATTTCACTCTTGCGCCTCAATTTCCTACAAATGGAGATTTCAAAAATTGAAAATTTGTATTTTTAAAGAAAATTAGGGAAGTGAGCAATCACTCCTCTGTCCACCCCCCGCCCCCCTGCGATGACACTACTGCTTTCTACCACCAATAATGCTGATACAAACACTGGCTGTAGCAGAGGAAGGTCCACTGGCAGGAGTCGGTAAACTGGATGAAACATCATCACCATTATCATCATTATCACCGTCAGCAGCAGTAGCCACTGCTGGCTCATCAGTCGATGAAACATTATCAGGAGTCTGTGAGTCAGTGTTATTGTCCGCTGGCGACCACTGTGTACCGCTGATATCACGTGAACCAGACGAATTAGCATCATCGCAATCGTCAGCAGCAGCAGCAGCAGCAGCAGGATCATCAGCGGTGTTTTCAGTGTTAGCTGAGCCACTGTCCACCACGCCTGCAGGTGTCGCATCATCAACATGCTGGGAGACTGCTGCGGAGACTGAGTTGTCTTCACCAGTTATTACAGTGTCATTGCTACTGTCAGCTGTATCTGACTGTTGTAACTCTGTCATCTTCTCCTGCCAACACACACCAGCAGCGCAATACAACACAGCTGTCAAATGACTGGTTTTTTATCGCACGATTAATTATTTTAATCGCACGTTAATAGGTATTTTAATCGAATATTTTGTTGCTCATGATTATGGCATAAATAGCCATCAGTAAACGACTGAAGGCTTGCTGCTGATGACTTATCTAAAGACCGTAGTTGATTGAGTCAAATTACTAGCAGCACAGAAATTTAGTAGCATAGTTGACAAGAAAGCCCAGCTAACGCATAGGGAACGCACGACAGCGGTGCATGTATGAAGATCCACTGTGAACCAATCTTAGCTCACCGATCCCAGCAATTTGACGTTCGACATAATCATGATAATGAAGGCTCGTATTTATAGTTTTGTATCAACACTCGCCAGGGGGCATAACTGGTATCGCGTATTAGCTACCGGCTGTTTGAGAAACCGAAAGCACGCATTTTAAATGGGTACCCGTCTTTGATGCACTCGTATGCAGGCTCCTTGAACATAGGGGGTCGCAAATTGGACTGTTGGAATCTGCATTCAACGCTGAAAATTTCGTATGAAGGCTACCTGGTCTATCTCTTGTGATTTCCACGCAATTCCCTCTTCAAATGTGTCTCGTAGCCCAAAATCGCCAAATAATCCACAAAACCCTCTATTTCAACGTCATAAAAGGTTACTGCTCTTAGCGCCAATTGAAAGCCTGTATACTATTAGTGATTAATAGTAATAATATTAATAGTAACCTAAGCCCTATCTCGCACCATTTCTGACATACAGCGACTTATTGGCTAAAAATTGTAAATTTTACCCACCCTCCTCTCATTTAGTGCCCTCACTGGAGGTGACCCCTTTCGAATTTATGAAAAAACTTTACATGTTCTGAAACTAGAGTCTTCCAGGCAGCCAGCGATGAAGATTTGGTGATCCTAGTTTGCACCATTTTATCTCATCCACCCGTGTGACAGACAGACAGATGGACAGACAGACAGAAAAACAGACAGAATTGCGATGGCTAAGATGCGCTACAGCAGTAGCTGCTCTTGCCAAAATTTGAGCACAGCTGAAAAACTGCGGTATAACTATTCAGTCATCAAATAACCACAGTTCAAATTTTCGGCAGTGACTGCTCTATACTGGTACGCTGTACACTAGATGCATATTCACACAATTCATGACTGTACATTCGTTTCCTTAGTCGACATTAATTCCTAACAAGAAATCTGAGCTAATGCTCATGAGATGCGCGAGAGCCTATATCTGTTCCTGTTCGCTAGTAATCTTGGTCTATCTCTATCCATTTGGTCGCAATTCATGCTTTTGCAGCAAAAAATCGCAAAAAATCACTAAAAACCAATATTTTTAAGGTTCAAGGTCATTTAAGGTCATCGATGTTAACATTTCTAAGAAGCTCGTCGCCAGTGCTTATCACAGACTGAACGGTAGTTCAAGCCATGTGTTAATGGCAACTTCTCTTTCCTATGGGGAAGGCAAAAATTCAACCCCCACAGAATCAAAACCCCTGATCCGATTGAGACAAAATTTGACACGGTTGATTATGTCGGCTAGATGATGCCTCACGCAAAATTTCATGTAAATCTGCCCAAGGGGGCTTCTCGGCAAATAGGTGAAATATACGCAAAAATTTTTATGGCCATATACCTTTTTTCTTCCATGCACCAACAAGTCAGACCCCTCAGCAGATTTTTGCATGCAATGGCTCCAACGATGCAGTATCAGGCAAGGATGTGCCTTTTGGGGGGTAAGAAAATTAAAATTTAATATTTAACGTATTTATTAAAAAAATTCGAAAAAAAATTACAATGGCGCCTATGGGGAAAATTAAACAATTCCTTAAACGGTCATAACTTTGGCTGTGTATAAGACAACAACCACTGAGCACCACTAACATGTCACAAATGGTAGGCTATTTTTGTCGACCATGTTATAGCGTTTTCTATGTCCTTTCTCGTCACATTTTGAAAACTGAAAACATCGGCTTGTACTCGACCAGTTTTGCAGATGTAGCTATAAGCTTGTCGCAAAGCTGTGGCCTATAAGTCAGAGTCACAATCACAAAACTGTAAAAATAAATGTATAAGCAGATCATATTAGCGATTTTTGCAAATATTATTCAGATTGCAGCTCAGAAAGACGACGTTGCTCCCTGACGCTGGTGAGAGATGGATTGGACGCTCCCGCCCCTTTGCCTATCTCTATCTCTATCTCACCTGGTCTTGGATTGGTACCGGGTCGTGACGGACAGATGGACAGAATCACTGTAGCTAATACGCGCTATAGCTATGCTAGCTCTCACGTGTAAAAATCATTGATTAATTAATTCGATGACTCCAAATGCAGAACAATAGCATTATTTACAGAGCACCATTTACAAGAAATGCCAGTACTGCTAACGGAGACAATGCTAACAGGCTCTAGAAAATGTTATACTGCATGAGATAGTTGAACTGCATATCGAACATCATTACACTGAATAACTGTTCGAACCTTGAGGCGTGCAACATGACTGGCATGTTCCTGGTCATCACTGTGTCGATGGTTTGGTGCATGACTTACTTTCATAGCAAGCTCTATTAGATCGGCTTTCTCTGTACAACCAGCGATCGTCATCTTGCAGCTGATGAGAAATGTACGCAGCTCACGCACAGTATACCTGTAAAGTGACAATCAAGCAATCAGAACCAATCAACTGAATCAACAAATAGATAAATAAAGTAATTAATCCATCTATCCATCAAGCTGTATAAAATGCCGCCTCCAATTTAAACAAAGTTCTCGATTCCAGGTCACTATTCTGACAGATGCTATTCCAACAGCCTTCTAACCCTAACAATAACAATAACAGCTGTCTTTATGTTATGCATTATTGTGCTTCCAGCTACATGACTTTGTCCCTCGGAGCCTCAATTGTCAGAATTGTGTCCAACTGGACAAAAAGTTATCAAGAGGTGCTGCAACTCTGGAAGCATGCTCGAAACACTGAGACGCACATCACACATCAGTCCTCAAAGAGAACAACTTTATTACAATACGAAAATGCTGTATAATAAGTCTTCATTGGCAATTACCAATTTTCTTAACTTGCGTTATTGTCGATTTTTAAACTGAACTTTGAGTGAATGACACATGGTTTCCACCAACGAGTAGTTAACAGACACTGGCTGGCAGACCTGGTGGCAAGGTCATCACGAGAGTAATCTCCAGAGATGAGCATGGCGCACTTGACACAGACCTTGCGACTGCGACCACGAACCATGGCCGATGTGCGAGCAGATGCAATGTCCGGTGTTACAACAGTCAGGCATCGAGTGCAGTGCGCCTGACCGCATGCGGAACATTTCTGCACCATTAATACACACAGAAGGCACCATAAGTCTAGTAGTAACACCGTTGATTGCATCAACGAAGTTACTCTATGCCTAGCCAAGTTCGCACTGAGACAGGTGACTGTTAACAGGTAACAGGTAACAGGTAAATGGCAACGGCATTTTGGTGTTCAACAAAACCAGTTAAACCACTAAGGGCAACTCGGCAAACTTAACTGCAATTATTACTTTGCATCAACAAAAACTGGTTAGTTAAGGCGATGCAGTTGCAACACAACCTTTCAATACTGGTCAGATGACAAGCAAAGCAAGTGACACTAGATGGTGGTTACGACTTCGTCGACTGTTATGCCTCTGCCAACATGTGACAACTAGCACTCGAAATATCGTGCTAACAATGCAGCAATGCCAAAAAGTGTATTTTGGGGCATATTTAATGCCATCGTGACCTTAAGCCTTGACCAAAATTTGACGTGTTCATCACTGCCATGAAGTCCGTTAGTGGTGAAAGTTTGGCCAAATTCCGTCAACAAATACCCAAGATATCTTGCTAACAATGTTTGTTTGGGACTCACACATGCATGCACGGACGCAAGAACACTCTGGAAACATGATGCCTTCAGTCACTACGTTGGCAGAGGCATAAAAACACTGATGTAAAACACTACTTTAAAGGTACACTTCTTCCAACAGTCATTTTTGGACATGGACACAGTTTGAAAGCCACTGCCGTGATTCACAAACTGTAGCCTTATTACCTTATGACCTTTCATGATCTTAAAGCTGTACAATGAACTTCTGCTAATGTAATATTGATAGTGTCTACATTTATGTGCAGTGTCTCTGAAACATTCTACACGTGACAGCACTATTACTATAATCTATGCTTTTGTAACAGTAATAATGACAATAACCTGTGTCATTTAAGAAAGACTCTGAAAAGCTAAAATGAGTACAACAGTTACTGAATTCCCCAAGTCTTGCATACAGACAACTAAAGCATACAAGTTCAGTCACGATATATAGTGAATGATAACGGCAGTGGCATTATGACAATGGCAAATAGTGGCATCACAAGAGGCTACAATCCGAAAGTATGAAACTTTCACCCCACAGCTGCATAGACATGACTTATTCAGCCAGAGAACTGTCAGTTACTGGAGTTGTCTACCAAATGACAATGTTAACACAGCATCAGTTAACAGTTTCAAAAATAGTTCAATAAACACCGGAAAAAACACCGGCATACATCTACATTCAAGCTGCCATGGAGACAAGTAAAGAACAGCAGAAGGTCATCAGGCCTAGAATGCCGAAGAAGATGATATATGGTAAATAATAGTACCACCTTGCGAATGAAAATATTGAGTGTCGCTCTGCAGGCTTCACAGCATGTCATTCTGACAGCTTTAATATAACAGCAAAGACTGGGACTACCACAGAACTCAATTCACTGCTCAGACTGCAATGCAACATACAAACAAACAGACGGTAAGAAAACAGTTTAATATATGTTGTTCAATTCACAAGCTATAACAACAACAAACTTAAACGTCTTTCAGTGCACCCGTAGCTACAGTAATCGACTGCAAAATCAGTCTCGTTTGACTTACTACACTGTGTCTCAGAAAAAAAACGGTCAAAATTTTTTTTGTCATAACTTCATCAAATTTCTACCAACTTTAATAATTTTTTGCACAAAGATAGCCAGGACGATAGAATTAGGTACGGCGCACTCATTTACCACCTCACCTAACACAGATGCCCCCAAATTGTTATATTACACGGCGGTTATTTGTATCGGATTGCTCACCTATGCATCATCAATTTGACAGAGAACACCACGCAGTTTAATAATTTTGTGGCACTAAATATTTTATGATAAAAACAGCATAAAACAAAATAGCTGACAGCTTAAAACATGTCTAATATCGATAAGTGAATATCGTTTGATCAGTCGTTTGTTGATTCCGCTATCAACCAGTGGCATTGCATCTAAGCCATTGTCTTTGTATGCGGGTCCACTTTGGACATAAATTCTGATGATTTGCAACTGAGTTGTTATACAAACTTATAATTCTGCTAAATAATTTACATTAAAATTTATTTTGTGCTTAATTAAGTCGTTACAGCATTTACTTGGAAAATAGTTCAGTGTTATGCAACAATTTGGAACATCTATGTTTCACACGGTAGTGCATTAACATAAATTAGGTCAGGTGGAAAATGGGTGCACCTTGCATAATCTCATGGTTTTGACTATCTTCACGCCAAAAATTATCGCATTTAGTGAAAATTTGACAAAATTATGACCAAAAAAAAACAATTTTGACTGTTTTTTCTAAGACGATGTAGTTGTAATGTACCAGTCTTGACAACAAAAATGCTCTATGCCAGGCCCAGTAAGTACTGTGAGTCTGTAATCTAGTAGAACCATCTTGCTAGATGATCAGCCTTTATGATTATGTCAACTCCAAGTTCTACAATCAGTGGGATAGAAAAATGAGTTCAAACTTTGGTAGCTGCTGACTACCATAAAATAGAGATGTTTCATTCATTTTTTGTCCAAATTCGAATTTCGACTGCTAAAATTCGGATTAAATTCGAACTTCGTTTATATATTTGTGGAAAAGCTTAAGCAATTTGCGTTGGATGTCTGCACTGTGGGGCAAGATGAAGGTCACAGCACGCACGCCACACGCCGGGAAGCAGTCTATCAACAGTGCAATCAGCCAGGACGTCAATCCATGTCGTGCTCTATTGCCGTCGATTGATGTCTGCTCTGTGTCTGGGCCACCAAGATTTGTCACTTTGATAGCTTGCATCAGTATATACAACATGCGCCAGGGGCGCAGTGCAAGATGGAGAGTAATTGAACGCCGCGGCGGTATGCAGGGAGGGTAGAGGAAGGGTAAGCAAACACACGGCAAGCATCGCTTGATTTGACGCCTTGGATTCGAATATCGAAGGGGTGAAAAACGAATACAAATTTGAACTTTATTTATTTATTTATTTCAGCACTGACATTGACAACACCAGCAACACAAATAAAAACAACAAAATGCCAGCCAAGGATAGAAAGGCTCCAGAAGGAACACTAACATCATGAAATTCAAAGTTTGCAAATCCAAACTTCGTTCAACAACCCTACCATCGCCTATCGAATGTTCACTGCCAATCTCTAAATATCCAGTATCGCTGCCTGTTCTAGCGCATAATACGGTATAGGCTATAATATTTTCACATTCTATATATCAATAAAATGTGCAAAAGTTTCAGCTCAACTCGTGAGAGTTTGCTGCGAATATGACATCGTTGTAATTCATAACGTTACATCCGCAAAGCTGTCACACCAATACGCGAGGAAGGTGCGTTTTTGACGCCTTACAGCTATGCTGTAGCGCATCTGTGGCTCGATTCAGTCGATTGTCATCTGTCTGTATGTCGTCAGTAGGTAACGGATATACCCTGGCTAACAAGTAAATCTCTAAGGAAAACTTTTTGCACGAAACTCTCTTCGTACAAAATTTCGGGGATGCAGTGCAAAGGAAATATTTTCAAATTTGAGATTGATTGAAGGGGGTAGAAAAAATGTGCATTTTTCAACAGAAAACTGGCCATATCTTGGAAACGGTGAGATATAGAGCCACCTGGGCCAAGGCTACTATTAATCGCTAATAGGAAATGTCATATGCTCTTTCAGATAACATGAGAATCATTAACCTTGGATGATCTTGAAGGTCAGTATGTGCTATTGTGTCTAAACGGTAAGAGATAAGGCTAAGGTTGCTATTGGTCTATCGGTATATCGCATGCGCCATTTCAGATGAGATGTAAATCATTGACCTTGGATGACCTTCAAAGTCAGTAGTGCAACAGGAACTGTATAGGCTGTAGCGCATTTTCCCTAGCGACAGCTGGGTTTCTTGTTACTAGTAGGCCCTTTTTCATTATAGTCGTATATAGGCCTAGGCAATAAACATTTTAGTCCAGTATAATCGAGGCTGGAAACATTTTGACCACGCCTCGTAATGATTTACCGTCAACTGAAGTTAAATCAAATCCATGCAAGACAAAAAACAAAACGTCATTTAAGTTAATACAAAGCAAAGGATCATCGTCACTGTGGTGACAGCGAAACTGCTCCTGGTTAATCCTGACTCGACTTCTTGCTACTTCCACTTTTCTTACTAGAGCTGAAACGAGTAATCGGATACTCAGTTATGAAGATAATCGATTACGAAAATAATCTAACCGTTATTCATCCAGCTCGTCAAGCTATATGTGGATGAGTGCTTGCAATATCTAACATGTTCCATGATGTTTGCTATTGCAAGCATTCATCGAGCTGGCACGACAAGCTGACTCATCAGAAACTGGGCGTAATTCGAGTTGTCAACAAGAAAAAAAACCTAGCCAGCAAACGTAAACAGTAAACACCAACACCGCAACAGCGGCTACGTAGATTTAATATACGGCTGCTTTGGTTTTTTTAGTTTTATAACATATTTTTCCTCCTATTATTTTGCATCACATAGCCCTCTTGTAAACAAACAACGGTACATCTAACTAACGTATCGAACTACAATGGTAGAAACATAACGCGTGTATTACGTTATGCTATACCCTAGTTTTGATTTCCGTCGTAAGTCAACTTTTATTCCTTTTTCGTTTACTTTCGTTTTCACTTTCAGCATTGGGAAAAGGGGCGGGAGCGTCCAATCCATTTCGCACCAGCGTCAGGGAGCAACGTCGTCTTTCTGAGCTGCAATCTGAATAATATTTGCAAAAATCGCTACGAACTGACAGTGCATAGGCTACTATTTTGTCAACATCAATGTCATATAGGGCACTTTCAAAAGCAAGCTATTTTGTTTTGGTTGCTGTATTAATTACGCCTATAGCTAGACTCAGCGCAAGTGGAAATGTAAACAGTTGCTCAATGCTCACTCAATTGAATACACTGTAGTTGACTTGTGTTAGGCATCTACTGAGTTTTGTTAACTGGGCGGATTAATATATGTGATCTGCTTAGGCTATACGTTTATTTTTACAGTTTTGTGACTGACTTATAGGCCACAGCTTTGCGACAAGCATATAGCTACATCTGCAAGACCGGCCGAGTACAAGCCGATGGCGCAAGCCATTATTAGGTTTTCAGTTTTCAAAATGTGTCGAGAAAGGACATAGAAAACGCTATAACATGGTCGACAAAAATAGCCTACCATTTGTGACATGTTTGTGGTGCTCAGCTGCTTGTTACGCGCGACAGGAGATATATGCTCATGGCCGAGCGGCGCCAGAAAGGCGTGCCCTTGCCCTTGTCCCCCAGCTGCCTCCCCTAGGAAAAATTTGAATAAAAAATCTGGGCACTTTATCATGCCAAGGTGTAACTTATTAAACGTCATTTTTGCAAGACAACGCAGATATCTCTAAGTTTTTTGCGTTTCCAAATATTAATAAAACAGGCAAATTTGCGGCTTCCGTTGCAAGTCCAAAGTGCTTCAGCTTCAAGAGGGCCGCCCTGACCCCCTGACCAGGGGCTTTGCCCCTGGACCCCGCTACATCTTTTCAATACACACAACAACTGAAATAAGGTCGACATTTGACCCACACACACAAAATTTATTGCCCCCTTTGCCCTGACCCTTGCCTTCCCCAGTTGCTGCCCCTAGCTTCAGATTCCTAGCCCCGCCCATGGATATGCTAAGCGCATCTCAGCTATCGTAGAGGTGTTCGTCCGTCCGTCCGTCGGTCCGTCACACTACTGCCCTATCAAAACGGTGCAAAAGATCACGAAATCTTCACTGCGAGCTGCCACTAAGACTAGTTTTTGTAACAAAATTCCGTGCAGTTGGGTGGAGTTTCTCCTCCAACGAAAGCGTCAAAGAGGGATACCCTTTAAGAAAACGTTATTTTACCTCTATCAACTTGTCTAATGCGAAAACGGTTGCAGTTATGCACAGACTTGCCGCTTATCATAACAAGAACTGCTGACGAGCTTTCCAGTGGTACCAACATTGATGACCTGAAAAGACGTTGACATCCCTATGCGGGATTTTAGTGGGGTTTTTGCGATTTTAGCCTGCGACGCATATTTTAACTGTGAATTACACATACATTACTGGAAACAGACCGGGACAACATGCGTGGGAAATTTTGTTTAGCATAAAACGCACATTTTAGCAATAGTTTCGACCCCCTACATTCAAAGAATCCTCGCTACGGGAGTGTTAAATTCGGGTACTTCTTCAAACGCACTGTTATTTTATTGCACGTTGTATACACTGATTCCTCAGGTGGCAGCACCGATGCTGTCGCGCGTCACGTGAGCTTTGCTCAAATTATTTGTCAGTCAAAGTAGGTCGCGGCCAGTGTCTCGTAAGCTGCAACGTTTCGGTCTCGTCTCGGAGACTCGGATCCACATCGTCTCGTCTTAGTGTCGGCTTAACAGGTCTCGTGCACATCTCTGGTGGTAGCCAAGTTGATCGTGATGATGTACCGCTGTTGCTGCAGCCTGTCATTAGTTCAGTCACGTCGCAGCGGATCGCAGTTCACGAATCCGTCAGACACCTCTCAACTCCATCAGTTGCCCGGCCATTCATGCATTCACTCATTCGCTCACTCATTCAGCAGTTCGCGCCGCTACTGCAACATAGTTAGTTGTCAGTCAGTCATTTTACTGGGAGAGAAACCTAAACTTCGCATAGCGCAGCAGGGTCGTATAGACACACTGTTGCACCTGTCAGTGTGTACGCACCTTGAATTAGACTGCAGATCGAACTCGTTTCAGTGTACACGTAGCTTAAGCCCCGTCGCTTGCTATTGATAATCTTTATTCACACAAGACTGTGTAGAACAGGACAGAGACAGACGCAAAGAATAATATACTTCATTGAGCTATGCAGCAACGCTGTTCCTGACACGGCTTAGTCAACCGTTCAACGTCGTTATCGCAACGTCGACTGGCTCACTTCAGTAAGTTTGCACACATGCTTAAAGTTAAATATTAAAGTTAAATATTGAAATAATATGATTAGCCTATTATATCACCGTTTACGCGCGACAGCTATCCCTCTGTCACACTCTGCAGCCCTATCAAAACGGCTCAAGGTAAGATCACGAAATCTTCACTGTGGGTTGCCCCAAGGTCTCTAGTTTTTGTAACGAAATTTCGTGCCGCTGAGTGAGGGTGTTTTCTTCGAACGAAAGCGTGAAAGAAGGTACCTCTAAAAGTTTTTAATTTTCCGCTATTGGCTCGCTCGGCGTGAAACGGTTGCAAATAGGCACATACATGTTGCTTATCATAACAGACAAGCTTTTTAGGTATATTTACCTCGATGACCTTAAACGACGTTGACCCCTCCCCCCTAAAAATAAGAAGTTTTAGTGAATTTTTCGCGATTTCATGCGGCGACACACATTTTAAGAGTAAGTTGCGCCGAAATGGTTAGAGATAAATTAGGGCAACCTGTGTATGAAATGTTCAGCATCAAACGTAGATTTCAGTAGTTTAAGTCCCGACTCCTATGGACGCCTGCACACGCGAGCATCGAAAAGAGGTACCCCTCTAAAAAGTCGTTATTTTCCGGTATTGGCTCGTTTAGCGTGAAAACAGTTGCAGATAGGCACATATACATGCTGCTTATCATAACAAGCACTGGTACGTGATGAGCTTTTTAGCGGTATTAACATCGATGACCTTGAATGACCTTGAACTCCCAAAGAAGAGTGTCTTAGTGTTTTTTTGCGATTTTCAGCTGCGGTGCACACTTCAAGGGTTAATTCCCACGAAATGGCTGAAGATAGACCAAGACAATTTGCGAACAGGAACTGCTAAAGCTCTCGAGCGTCTCATGAACTTTGCTCGAATGACTTGTTTAGTTTTTTTTTACTATTTATTTATCTGCCGGACGTACTGTGTTCAAAGGATACGTCATACTATTGTGGGAGCTCTCGTATATTTACGTATAAGCTAATTATGCTTAGACTAAAATGCCACACTAGGCTAGCTAAACTCAAGAGGAAACTAATTCCCAGGAGTAGAAAGAAGAAAGGACATAATCTAACGCCTTGTACTCTAAGCCGTAGCTCAGCTTCTTGTTAGTAATTTACAATTTCGGTCGCCATATTTTGGGAACCTTAAGATTTAAAGTCACTTTCACTGTCATAAAATGCTTTAGCCTTCCAGTGACCTTAAAATAATTGACTGTGAATAAATGGCGATGCCATTTTATGCTCAAATTTGTTTTTGTCAACAGTTTGACTAATTTTTTTTAGAGACATCTATCTGAAAAGCGAACGAAGATACTGTGACACTGTCAGCGACAAAAAATATTAGCAACGGACTCCATAATTTTTAAAATCAACTATTTCTTTTTTAATTTCAAATAAGACGCCACAACGCGACGCAATTTAAAACCAGAGGAAAAGTCTTCGGCAACCGTTTAAATTGTTCGAACTTAATGTGTGTTCGTTTTCAGTGGGCTTGTTGTATATATGCGATTATGCGATTGATATTCTATTTGCTTCTAGAAAGACTCTGCGAAGAGATTATCGGAAAAGATTGTATTGGAAAACCAAAATGGCGGTCAAGACAATATGGCGGCTACTTCTGGTCACGTGTCTATTATTATTGAGGCTGGTCATTGCGTTCAATATCGACACCAAAGTGCCGCTAGTGAAGCACGGAAGAACCAATTCTTATTTCGGTTTTTCAGTCGTTTCGCATTTCGTTCAGAACCGAATCACCGCCGTCAGCTCGCCGGTGTAAGTATATCGAATACTGAACTGTATGGCCTTTATATTATAGGGCCTACTGCAGTTTTACAGTCAGAGCATACTCACCGACGTAGATCAAGGAGAGCTTTTCTCTGAAATATGTTTATTGTAAGATATTTGTTTTAGTTCATCAGTGAATAATAAAAATGTAAAAAGTAAAGACATCCATGCCCGATATAAGCACTGGGACAAGATATACAGCCATGTGACTGTTTGTCACCAAGCAGTAGGCCTATTAATGAAAGCGGTCAAAAGGCGGCGATGCTCTGCGGCTTGGAAGGTAACCTCCAAAAGTGCAAAATTTAGGGCTGAAACCCCCGCTCTCATTTTGGGAAAATTTAACGACAAATTTGAAATTTTGAGTAGACATACTCGTGATCTCTTCTGTCTGAAATTTGCAATGTCTGTCAGAAAATTGTAATTGCCTGTACCGCCTACTGTTTTGACCCACGACGCAGCTTGCCATGAGCGCACATCGTAAGCCACAGTCGAAGCGGTTGCTTCTCTAACAGTCCGAAATCCTGCCGACGAGTCGATCGCGCGGCGACTTCCAGGCCAAGTAGCAGATTACGCGCGAGGCGTCATCGCACGCACCCGAGCCACCACGCCCGCGGCGCATTGATCTAACATTTCTGCTTCTCAGTCGCCGCCTGACGACGCCCTCCCCCGGTGAGATGCATTGTCCCAGGAAGAGGAGGAACGGAACGCTGTGAGTCACTGGCAACTGGTGGAGGGGGAGTATAGGTAGTAAAATGTTGTGATAGTTATCGACAGCTGCACATCATCTCAAGACTGCAGCTGCTGAGACATGGATGGACTCCTGTGTGGGCCTACGTTTCTAGCGGTCCTGCGTAGTGGAGATGTACATATAGGAATAATAGGACTGCATGGCTCGGAGCTGTGTACGTTGCCACGATAATACGCTATACACAGTCTGCAGCCATTTGCTCGTCGTTTGATGTGTTTATTATTACTGTCCGCTGTAGCGACCAAAGTATTATTTTCAGCTGAGTTTTTGTTTGACTGTTGACACGTTGACGCGATAACTCATAAACTGCTACATTTAACTTTATGAAATTATGCATGTAGACGTGGATCGGCAACCACAAATATCATGTTGAATTCCAAGGTCATAGGTCAAAGGTCAAGGTCACAGAACTTGATTTTCCGATGCTTTACCATTGCGAGATGGACTGGATAGACCGATAGCTATTTGCCGACGAGGACGTCGTTGTTATAAATATCGCAAAATGCGAGGGCGGCTACCGCGGACTAATTTAGCCTTACGCAAGGCTTGACAGTGTAGTTATTTATTTATTCCGTATTAAGTATCAATCAGTCGATTCTCAATCCTCTGATTTTGTGCTTTAGGCTATATTTTTATACTTTTCATTTTTTACTTTTATTTTAATATCATTATTGTTTTTTTACTTTTTTAGATTTAATTTTTTCACTTTTGTGCGTTTTATCGTATACGGAGTAAACAATAAAACGCATAAAAGTAAATAAAATTAATGCTTAAAAGTAAAAAAAAACTCTTATGATAATAAAATTCAAGTAAAAAAGAGAAGTGTGAAAAATATAGCCAAGAGCATAAAAGCAGAGTGTTTGGAACTACATTTCAAGCTGTATTTTAAAACATAATTATAGGGTTATGGGTTGATTGATAAGTGTGCATTAATTATGAAACGAACCGAAAAATTGAACAATTATTGGGTTTTTAGTTCGACAGTTTGTAACCGGTGCTTAAATGTTTATTTAATAAATTATTTTTGCCAATCTTCTTGTTATTTGTGGTAGCATAAATAAAGGTAAATAAAAATGTCTAAAGTCAACATGCAGTAATGCAGCGGATCGGAATTTTGTAATTCGCGACACTTCAGCCAGGCGCCTTATGCAGCAACGCCAGCAAGTGAAAGCGACTGTATCGAATGTTACGCGTTCACTGCAATTGTGTCTTCTCTGGCGGCGTATACGGCGCTAATTAACTCGCTGTAGAGATGAGCTTTCATAGAAGACTCGACATGATTGGTGTGAAAGTTAATCCCCGGGGCGAGGCGGAAACGGAAGGGAAAATGACTAGAGAGGGTTGTACGGTAGCACGTTTCTCGGCATATTGTGTGGACTGAAGACGAGCTGAGAGATCTCTTGAGACTGCAATGCATCACAATAGAACGCGACACTCATTACTGCGATGCCCTGACAGTCGCGTACGTGGAGTTAGACTATTTGCTACAGTCAGGGTCGACTGCAGTTTTGCATACTGCAGTTATGTAACTGAATAACTGGGAACTAGAAAAGTAGCCTATGTGCGTCCGTCCGCCCGCTTTTTTGCATGAGCTGACAATTGGCGAACTGGTTACTCTTGCCCTGCATGGGAAACGCTCACGCCAATTTTGTCGACTGCTGTGCATCGTTCATACATCAGAAGTGTGCCCGGAACCAAACGTAATTCAATTTAAATGAGAAAATTAGTAAAAATTGTTTCAGAAGATTAACTTTTGCAGAGGAATTATTTTGATTATATTAATTTTGAAAAAAAAACTTATTTTATAAGCTAGTGTGGCGACGACGCGGTTAGCGTGTGGTGGGATATTTAATAATTCCGTTACTGCGGTTTTTCCCACAGTGTGCCAGTTGAAGCTTGTGGACAAAAGTTTGAGGCCTGCTTGACCACCTTCACTTTACTGCTGCTGCTGCTGACGATGATGATGATGATGATGATGACGCGTGTATGTGACGTGTTGCAGTATTCTCGTGGGCGCTCCACGCGACAACGTGACATACGTCGACGCCCCGCCCTCAGTACGTCAACTAATTCGACCAGGTGTAATTTACCAGTGCCCCATCACTACAAAACACGACGATTGCACAGCACTCCGCCTCGACGCTGAAGGTTCGTTTACAGATTCCACTCGCTTCGATTATTTGCTGTGGATTTCTAAATCAATATCATGCTCCACTACAAATTTGTATAATGAATACCTATTGCTGTATATGGAAAGAGACGTAGGGCCCGGACCCCTTTGAATAATCGGGCAAACTTCTTCCTAACTCTTCTGGCAGACTGATAGTTCTTTTTATAGGCCTTATCTATAGCCTTATAGGCATTTGCCTATAATATAGGCCCTAATTAGCTTTCACAAATATTCGTTTTGCACGAAAACGTTGGATTGTCATTCTGCGAAAGTGTACAATCGTGCTCAGTTACTTATTTGTCACGGTCAACGCGAGACGTCACTCAGTAGTACGGTCGTAAACATAGCAAATCACGTCACGCAGTCCTGGGTGGCGCCTGCTTTGATTTGGACCACTGCAGCTTATCGGCAGATACCCAGCAGCACGTTCAGCGGCGTCCTGGGTTAAAAAAGTGGGCGGGGCATACTTCCTGCAGGCAGTTGCAAATTTTCGACAGAGGAGATTATACAGGGTGGTCCAAAAAAAACTGCACAAAGTTAATGACACCATAATTTTGCAACCGTACGTCATAGTCATGTGGTTTTCAGCAAAATGTTCCGAAAGAAATTTCTTACGTGACTAAAGTCAGTATTTAAATACAGCAGTTAAATATTCTTTGTCATTGCCGCTGGAAATTGAACTGTGCAAAAAAGTATTATCTTCGACACTGCGGTCCATAAAAAACATGCCAGTTTTATTTTTTGAATAGTTCCGTGAAACATTGGCCGATTTTAATAAATTTTGGCAGGCAATATTAGAAAGAAACTTGACGCATGCGTCTTTAGTTTTGGCCATCTCGCTCTAAGGTTGTCGCTACACTACCGTGTGAAATGCAATGGTCACAGTTTGGCCATTGACATCAATGAATTCCTACCGGGTAGCGTATGCATCGCCTCAGAAATTATTGACTGAATAGCGACAAACGCAATTGACAATAATTATTATCACCCAAAAAGTCACACGTGTCACATCACATCATTTTCATTTTAGCATGTGCTCAAAATGTCCTCCTGCAGCACAAACGCAAGCGGTAGACATTGACACCATTTGCCAACAGCACGTTCAGTAA